>JAEEGJ010007064.1_pt1 | contig 32808 bp, 26 predicted proteins | sample 8958761 | NCBI WGS metagenome assembly JAEEGJ01 (sample SAMN16246546, study PRJNA631951) | gut metagenome | biome: gut microbiome; feature: rumen; material: RS-attached | host: Bos | place: Iran: Karaj | collected 2018-10
TCAACCATATTTTTCAAAAAAATTCAAAAATACTAATAATATACAAACAATATGACGAAATATTAGTATAGGGGATTAACTTAGGGCTTATAATAATAGGTCATTCACTCCCATTTTAACTCAGTCGGGGTACAAGCTCCGACTGAGTTAAACGCTCCGTAAGGAAGTGCTCGCATTAGATGCGGCTTTGCCGCGGCTCGCACACGAGTAGTGATTTGCTACGCAAATAACTACAAGAGAGGATGCGCACGGATTCGGACAGGAATTCGGGGCTGCTTTAAGCAGACCCGAATCCGGCGCTAGACTTACGAGCGAGTCTTGACTTACAGAAAAATCATAAATAAAACACTTGTATAGTAAGTTTCAATACATTAGTATAACTATTATTGACTTGCATGGAAACTACTCTCAAGTGTGCTAAAATTGTCTTGACTTTATTATTTTATAATCTACAATCTTATATGTGATTATAATAGAACGGAGTGGAAAATATGGCTTTTAACCCAATGAATATGTTGAAAATCAAGGATGCTTTGTCTAAATTTAGCGGCAACCATCCTAAATTTGTAGCGTTTATGTCTGACACTTTCTCAAGTGGTATTCCTGCTGATTCAATTATTGAATTAACAGTAACAAAGCCTGGTCAGAAGGCGGTTACAACTAATATCAGAGTTACTCAATCAGATTTAGAACTCTTAAATGAGCTTAAAGAATTAAGTAGATAATTAGTTTGAAAAGAGAGGCATTGTCATGAACATATTTAAGAACCACAAGGAAGACCATAAAGGTTTAAATATCATTGTTGTGGGCGCAGGTAAGGTAGGCTCTACACTAGTGGAGCAGCTTTCAAAAGAAGGACATGATATTACAATTATAGATAAGAACAAGACAAGAGTTGAAGCTTTGTCAGGAATGTATGATGTTTTAGGAATCATTGGTAATGGTGCAAGTCTTACAGTACAAAAGAGTGCTAATGTTGCCGATGCGGATTTACTAATTGCTGTAACAGGTTCTGATGAGCTTAATTTGTTATGTTGTACAGTGGCTAAGCACGTTTCAGGTTGCTCAGCTATTGCAAGAGTTAGAACTCCAGATTACAGCGAAGAAACAGAATACTTAAGAAGTAAGCTAGACCTTGCTATGGTGATTAATCCAGAGCTTGAAGCAGCAAGGGAAATAGCAAGATTACTATATTTGCCAACAGCCTTGGAAGTGGATACATTTGCAAGAGGCAGAGCCGATATGATTAGATTCAAGGTACCTAAGGAAAGTCCAATGGTTAATAACCAGATTGCCAATATCTGCGGCGATTCAAAGACTGTGGGCTTGATTTGTGGAATTGAGCGAAACGACGAAGTTATTATTCCATCAGGTGCGGATGTAGTTTTAGCAGGAGACGTAGTTTCCTTTATTAGTTCAAGAGAAGAGTCTAAGCATTTCCTAAAGAAGTTTGGTTTTGAGACACGATCTGTAAAGAACACAATGATCGTTGGTGGCGGTCGTGCCTCATTTTATTTAACAAAACAGCTAATTTCTGCAGGCATTGAGACTAAGATTATCGAGAACAATGTTAATAGAGCCAAGGAACTTACTGACCTTTTACCAGAGGCTACAATCATTAACGCCGACGGAACTGATATGGAGGTTTTAAAGGAAGAAGGTCTTGAATATGTAGAATCCTTCGTGCCTTTAACTGGTATTGATGAGGAAAATGTTATGCTAACCCTTCATGCAAGACAGGTTAGTAACGCCAAAGTTATCACTAAGGTTAACAGAACAGCCTTTAAAAATGTAATCAATAGCCTAGACCTTGGTAGCGTAATTTACCCAAGATACATAACTAGTGAGGCTATTATTGCATATGTTAGAGCCTTAAAGGAATCTATGGGAAGCGAGATTGAAACCCTTTATCACCTCTTTGATTCAAGAGCTGAAGGTATTGAATTTAATGTACGTGAGAATTCAAAGCTTACTAACAAGCCTTTAAAGGACATTAAGCTTAAGAAAGGCTTACTTATTGCCTTGATTAGTCGAAAGGGTAAGATAATTATTCCAACTGGTAATGACGAAATTATGGTGGGAGATTCAGTAGTTATCATTACAACTCATACAGGTTTTGATAGAATCGAAGACATTTTGGCATAAATTAAGAAAATGAATGAAATCGGAGTTTAATTATGAATAGTTCCATGATACGAATTGTGTTGGGAAATGTATTAAAAATCGAGGGAGTTTTAATGCTTATCCCAGTAGTGGTGGCCTTGATTTATGGAGAAAGTACAGTTCCTGCCTTTCTTATATCAGCTGCCCTAGCTATTGTAATAGGACAATTAATGGTAATAAAAAAGCCCAAAGATACCGTCTTTTATTTAAAAGAGGGTTGTGTTTCCACTGCTCTTAGCTGGATTTTTATGAGTATTTTTGGTGCCTTACCCTTTACAATAAGTGGTGAAATTCCTAATTATGTAAATGCGCTTTTTGAGACAGTTTCTGGTTTTACCACAACTGGTGCCTCAATTTTACTTGAGGTTGAAAGCCTTTCAAAAAGTATTTTATTTTGGAGAAGTTTCACTCATTGGATTGGCGGAATGGGAGTTTTAGTATTCCTTCTTGCCATTTTACCTATGACTGGTGGTTCTAATATCAATCTTATGAAGGCAGAAAGCCCGGGGCCTCAGGTAGGAAAGCTGGTTCCAAGAATTGGAAGAACAGCAAGAATCCTTTATGGAATCTATATCGGACTTACAGTAATTGAAATTATTATTTTACTTTTTGCAGGTATGAGTTTCTTTGACTCAATCTGTACATCAATGGGTACAGCAGGTACTGGTGGTTTCGGTATTAAGAATACAAGTATTGGTGGTTACAGCCCACTTATTCAGTGGATTGTAACAATCTTTATGATTTTATTTGGTGTAAACTTTAATGCTTATTACTATCTTTTATTTAAGCATTTTAGACAGGCCTTAAATGTAGAAGAAGTTAAGGTTTACATTGGAATTATTGTTGCAAGTACACTTGCTATTTGCATAAATATTGCCCATATGTTTTCAAATTTAGAGCAGGCCCTAAGAGCATCAAGTTTTGCGGTTGCCACAGTTATTACAACAACTGGTTATTCAACAGTGGATTTTGATACCTGGCCGGCTTTCTCAAAATTTATATTGGTAATACTTATGTTTGTAGGTGCCTGTGCTGGTTCCACAGGTGGTGGTATTAAGGTTTCTAGATTTATAATTAGCTTTAAGACTATTATTAAGGAATTCCATTCCTATATTCATCCAAAGTCTGTTAAGGCTATTAGAATCGAGGGAAAGACAGTAGAACATGAGACCCTTAGATCAGTTAATGTTTATTTCATGACTTTTATTTGCGTTTTCACGGTGTCTTGCCTTTTGATTTCCCTAGAGAATCAAGACCTAGTAACTACCTTCACATCCGTAGCTGCAACAATTAATAATATTGGTCCTGGTCTTGCAAATGTAGGACCGACCTGCAATTTTGCATCCTTTAGTGTACTTAGTAAATTCGTTTTTATCTTTGATATGTTAGCAGGAAGATTAGAGTTATTCCCAATGTTAATGCTCTTTAATCCAACAATTTGGAAGAGTACTTTCACATCTAGGATTAATCCTAGAAGAAAAAATTGGGAAGATTGCGATAAGGTTAGAAAATAATTTTACTGTAAAAACTTTTCTCAATATGCTAAAATTAAGTGCGGTAATTTCTCGTAGGAGAGACTTGAATTTATAGAAATAAGGTGCTTAATATGGATTTAGTTAATATTTTAGTGGCTGTCGTTTTACTAGTTGTTATAGTAGGAATGTTTTTGGCAGTGTCATATTTTCATAAAAAAGATGGACTTAGAGATGTTTGTAGCGGTAACTGTGCGTCTTGCGCTATGGCCGGACAGCATAATAAGGAGTGCGACAAAAAAGAAGAATAAAATTGGTGCTAGGAGGTAATTCAATCATGTATGAAGTTTTTAGAACTGATCATGGAGTTTTATCACAATTAGAACAGCCTAAGGAAGGTTGCTGGATCAACATGGTTGGCCCCACAAGCAGAGAGCTAAACGAAATTGCTGAAATGTACGAAATCGATTTAACCGATTTAGCTACAGCTCTTGATGAGGAAGAAAGCTCTCGTATCAGCCTTGAAGATGGATATACTCTTATCTTAGTGGATATCCCAACTCCAGAGGTTAGACATGAGAAGAAGATGTATACCACAATTCCTTTAGGTATTATTTTGAAATCAGATACGATAATTACGATTTGTAAGGAAGAAACACCTATTCTTACTTATTTTATTCGAAACAAGATAAAAGAATTTAGCACTAAAAAGAAGATGCGTTTTATCTACCAGCTACTTTATCGTTCCGCAGCAAGTTATCAGATAAACCTTCGTTTAATTGATAAGAAGCGAATCGAGATAGAAGAAAGAGTTATGGGAAACACAACTGATATGGATTTAATCGAGCTTCATGAATTAGAATCTACATTGGTTTATTTCGCCACATCTCTTAGGTCAAACAGCATCGTGTTAGAGAGACTTAGAAGATACAAAAGAATTGAACAGTACCCAGAAGATATGGAATTACTTGAAGATGTAACCGTCGAGTATCAGCAGGCTATCGAGATGACCTCTATTTATCGAGATGTCATCGATGGTACAAGACAGCTTCTTTCATCAGTAATTGACAATAGACTAAATAATGTAATGAAGCGACTTACAGCCCTTACTGTTTTAATGGCCATTCCAACCATTATTTCAGGATTATGGGGAATGAACACTGCAGAGAAATATATGCCATTTGCCACAGTTCCTTACGGCTTTGCCATAATCTGTATAGGCATCGTGGTGGTTTGTATTATTGTAATTTGGTATATGAAGAAAAAGAAGATGCTTTAGCATAGATAATAAAAAAGACCTTAAGTTTAGTGAGTATAGAAACATCACGAAGACTTAAGGTCTTTATATTTTTATGAAAATGTATTGCAACAGCACCCCTTATTATTTCATATCTTAGTATTTTAAGCCTATTACTTCAAATAAGGCCTGTCCTCATCAGCAATCAGCACATTTATTAGATAAGCTGCAATTAGGCTAGTTTGAATCTCGTATTCTGCCCACTTTTGTGGAGCGTTTCCTACCTTATCAATGGTTAGAAGGCCGGTAATATTATTCGTATCATTTCCAAGAACAATTTGAATTGTACATATAACATTTCGCTGATGCATAGCCTCACTAAATTCTGGTGCTACATCTGCAACTCTGCCAACAAAGCTAGATTCAAGAAACATTTTCTCACAAAGCATGCTCTTAAAGCCCGGACTCTTTGCGTAGAGGGCGTTAGAAGAGTTATCAAGAACCTGACCGAAAGTCTTGTAAAGCTCTAAATTCTCTCCTCTATAAATGTTTACGCTATCCACATTAAAGGTCTCTTGTATGTGAGTTAAGAGGTCAGATATAGCTTGTCGTTTATTTCTTGCAAATTGCTCGATAACCTTAGAAATATAGCGTAATTCGTTAACCTCACGGCCGGAAACATTTTTCTTATCAGAACTTGTAATACTCTTAATATATGCCTCTTCGTGAATCTCTTTTCTATAGAAAACGTATCTATCGCGGCCTTTTTCCTTTGCAATATAGAGGCAGAAATCCGCGATTCTAAAGAGTTCGTCATAGTTACTTGCATCCTTTGGATAGATGGAAGAACCAATAGAACAGGTTATGTTAAAGTCCGCGAAATCATTAATAAACTCCCATTTTATCTGGGTTCTAACCGCTCTTAGATAGCCTCGCAAAAGATTTTCATCAGTAATATCAAAGAGGATTATTAAAAATTCATCGCCGCCGATACGTCCAATAACTCCGCCATCACCAATGATTTCTTTAAGTTTCCTACCAATCCTTCCCAAAATCTTGTCGCCATACATGTGACCATAAAGGTCGTTTACCTTCTTAAAATTGTCCACGTCAAGAATGAGAATGGCTAGATTTGTAGGATAGGCGTCCATGTAATTGTCGTGTTTGTGGTCATTATTAGCGGAAATCAGGTTCTTTGCATACTCTGTAATAGTCTTTTTGTTATAGACACCAGTTAGAGCATCGTAGGAAAGGTCGCTAATCATTTCGATAAGATTGCTGTTTGTGTGAGCATTTTCATCAGTAAGAATCCTGCCGATAACAATCTTGTCGCCGTTATACTTGTTATAGACCATGCCTGTGAAAATGAGCTTCTCCATGATCTGTTTTTGGGTACGCATACTAGTTGTAATCTTTGCGCTAAAACTCTGTTCGTAGGATAGAATCTGTCCCACGAGGTTTTTAAATAGGCCGATGTCAGATTCTGCTATAAAGCCTTCATTTATCATGAATTCGCGCCACTGAATCAGGCTCATTTTATAGATGGTGTCTTTTGAAAATATGTCATAACGGCACATTTTAAAAATGTCGTCAGTCATATCATAGGTGAAGGTGTATTCCTTTGTTAGCCCAAAGAGAACCCGCCCCTTCGTAATGTCATCAAGTAAAAGGTCATTAATATTTGCAAGGCTTTCAATATCGACCATTTCAATGTTTATCTCGCCTCTAGCAGATGAGGTCTTTTGGGCAAATAAAGTAATGAGATTTAGGCGCATTTCTCCCTTGTAATTTCTAAAGTGGAAAATTCCCTTTAATTCTTGTCCTTCATAGCTGTCTATAAAATCCATGAGATTAATTTTTTCTTCCTCGGCAACAAATTCTGTCAGGTTAGAAAATCTAGTATCACCAAAGTATTCTGTGAATGGCTTATTAGCTACAATAGCTAGATAATAGGCATCAATAGTAGCGATACGTCGATTTAATCTGTTGGATCTTTCATAATCATCAGCGTAAATAGTATTATCACTCATTGATTTTCTCCTTTATAGAGTTTTATTATATTTTGTTCACATTTCTATAATCACATTTTCCTAATATAATTATATAATATTGCAGCAATTAAGACAATAATACATTAATTGTTCGACAATTATATTAAAAAGTAGTAAATATCTTGGGGGTATATAGTCGGGCATTAGTCCTTTGGTACCAATACTAAATATAGTGTTTATCTTTGGCATGAACCATGATATAATACAACATATAGGGAAGGCATGTGAATAAAATAAGACTATTACTTGATTTTGCAGACACAAGATGTAGTTTTATGCGCCTTTTATGACAAAAAAACTAAGAATAAAAAATCGGGGGTAAATTATGGAACGAGTAAAGTACAACAAAGTAGAAGTAAGACATGGTGATAGCCCAAAGCTTTTCCCAGTATATGAAATCTACTTAGATGGAGTGATTGTAACTAAGGTATCTTCTCAGGTAGAGGCAGAAGAGATGGTTTCTCGTTGGTCAGAAATTTATAAGTAAGAAAGTTTCATTTTGATTATGTTTCATAGCAAAAGTAGCTGCTAAGAATGTGAGTCTTGACTTTAGCATTTATAGCAGCTATTTTTATGCATACACAACATATTGTATTTTGTTATTGACTAGAAGCACAATATGTAGTACTATAATAATAGCTTAAGCAATACGAAGATTTGTCAAGAATGTTTTTAATTTAGATATTCTTGTAAGATGGTACCTAAAAAATAAACGATGTGATATTATAGAAAAGATGTCGTAAAGACAATTTTCGAGACATAAAATAATAAGGGGAGAGCAATTATGAAGATTATTAAACGTAGTGGTTCAGAAGTTACATTTGATATTGAGAAGATTGTTAATGCTGTAACTAAGGCCAACAATGAAGTCGTACATAGCGAACGATTATCATCAGAACAGATTCGTACTATTTCAGAGAATGTAGAACAGATATGTAATGAAATGGGTAGATCTCTTAATGTAGAAGAAATTCAGGATTTAGTTGAGAACCAGATTATGAATTTAAGAGCTTTCGCCGTTGCAAGAAAGTATATCACATACAGATATAAGAGAGCGTTGGTAAGAAAGTCTAATTCAACAGATGAACAGATTTTAAGTTTGCTTGAATGTAACAACGAAGAAGTTAAGCAGGAGAACTCTAATAAGAACCCAACTGTTAACAGTGTCCAGAGAGACTACATGGCAGGTGAGGTAAGTAAGGATATTACTAAGAGATTACTTCTCCCACAAGATATAGTAGAAGCTCATGAGCAGGGCTTAATACATTTCCATGATGCTGATTACTTTGCTCAGCATATGCATAACTGTTGCTTAGTTAACCTTGAGGATATGCTTCAGAATGGAACTGTAATTTCTGAGACTATGATTGAGAAGCCACATAGTTTCTCAACAGCATGTAATATTGCAACTCAGGCAATTGCTCAGATTGCTAGTTCACAGTACGGTGGACAGAGTATTTCACTTGCTCACCTTGCACCATTTGTACAGGTTAGCCGTGAAAAGTTTATTAAGCAGGTAAGAAAGGAACTCGCAGATACAGGGGTTGAAGCTTCAGAAGAGAAGATTCGTGAGATCGCTGAAATCAGAGTTCATGAAGAAGTTAAGAAGGGTGTTCAGATGATTCAGTATCAGGTAATCACTCTTATGACTACTAACGGTCAGGCTCCTTTCGTAACAGTATTTATGTACCTTGATGAAGTTCCAGAAGGCCAGACAAGAGATGATTTAGCTCTTGTAACTAAGGAAGTTCTTCGCCAGAGAATTCAGGGCGTTAAGAACGAACAGGGTGTATGGATTACACCAGCTTTCCCTAAGCTTATTTATGTATTAGAGGAAGATAATATCCATGAAGGTTCTAAGTATTGGGATTTAACAAAGCTTGCAGCTGAATGTACAGCTAAGAGAATGGTTCCTGATTATATTTCAGAGAAGATCATGAAGCAGTTAAAGGTTGATGCTAATGGCGATGGTCAGTGCTATCCATGTATGGGTTGTAGATCATTCCTTACAACATACTTAGATGAAGATAACAAGCCTAAGTACTACGGTAGATTTAACCAGGGTGTTGTAACAGTTAACTTAGTTGACGTTGCTTGCTCATCTAACAAGGATGAGGAGAAGTTCTGGAAGATCTTAGACGAAAGACTTGATTTATGTAGAAGAGCACTTATGTGCAGACATTATAGATTAAAGGGTACACCATCAGATGTAGCTCCAATTCTTTGGCAGAATGGTGCACTTGCAAGACTTAAGAAGGGTGAAACAATTGATAAGCTTCTTTACGGTGGCTATTCAACAATTTCTCTTGGATATGCAGGTCTTTATGAGTGTACATACTACATGAAGGGTACTAGCCATACACAGGAAGGCGGTAAGGAATTCGCCCTTAAGCTTATGAACTATCTTAATGATACATGTAAGAAGTGGGCTAAGGAAACTAACATCGACTTCTCATTATATGGAACGCCACTTGAATCAACAACTTATAAGTTTGCTAAGTGCTTACAGAAGAGATTTGGTAAGATTCCAGGTGTAACAGATAGAAATTATATTACTAACTCATATCATGTACATGTAACTGAGGAAATCAACGCATTCGATAAGTTAAAGTTCGAATCAGAATTCCAGAAGTTATCTCCAGGTGGAGCTATTTCATACGTAGAAGTTCCTGATATGAATAATAATATTCCAGCTGTTCTTTCAGTTATGCAGTACATTTACGATAACATTATGTACGCAGAGCTTAATACTAAGTCTGACTACTGTCAGGTTTGTGGTTACACAGGTCAGATTCAGATTATCACTGATGATGATGGTAAGCTTGTTTGGGAATGCCCTAACTGTAAGAATAGAGACCAGGACAAGATGAATGTAGCAAGAAGAACTTGCGGTTACATCGGTACACAGTTCTGGAATCAGGGTAGAACTCAGGAAATTAAGGAAAGAGTTTTACACTTATAAGATTAGTGTTGTAAGAGTCTGCAAACCAGACGAGAATCCTAAATTAATAGATAACGCAATAAACTAAAAAGCTTCTAGTCAGAAGATATGTAATCATATATTTGATAAGCATATAAAAGGCTAGGAGCTTTTAATATTTTACGGCAACTATTTTAACAATAGTTTTGCAAAATTACCTTGTTTCACCTATATATTTCGTTTATTATATATATTGGGTTTAGCAAAAAATTATGAAGGTTTGATATGAAAGAATTACAAGATTATAACTATGAGCAGGGGATTATAGATCAGATTGAGCTTATGGATAAGATTAGATTTGAGAGTCCCTTAAAGACAATTGAATTAGCGTGCGATTTTAAGAAGATAGCAGAGAAGAATTCTGATATTAATCTTATGGGTTATGCTGACTTTTATATAGCCGATGCCTATTTAACTCTTGGGGAGTTTGATAATGCCATTAACTATTTTAATAAGGCAGCAAGAGAGTTTGATGCAGTAGATAATATCTATAAGAGAGGTGGCTGTCTTAATAGCCTAGGGATTCTCTATGCCACAAGAGGCGAGATTGTTTATTCTCTAGATAACTTTAAAGAAGCAGCAAGTCTTGCAGAGAAATCAAATGATGATTTCGTTGCAGCCCTTGCCTATGAGAATTATGCCGAGATTAGTGATAATATCAAGGATTCTAACATATCAATGGAATATGCTATGAAGGCTTATAAGCATATTTTAAAATGTAATCAAAACCCACGACAAAAGACTATTGAGATAATTATTCTAACCACACTAGCTAAGCTTTATTATAGATTTGGTCTCTATGATGATACCAAAAAGAAGATTGACCAGATTGAGGATATTGTAAGGAAACATCCTGATGAGAAGCTTTGCGTGGATTTTTATATTACAAAGTTAATCTATACTAACAAGGTATCTTCTTCTAAAGAGGAGAAGGAGATCTGTCTTAAAGAGGCGGTTAAGGCCTACTATGATACAGAGTATAAGGTAGATTACTTTTTGTACATTTTCGACTTTTTACATTTTCTAAAAAGGACGGATAGAAAGGACATCCTACTACCTTTAGTGGAGGATTTTGATGAGTCTGTTAAGGGCATGGATTTCCCATATATTCAGACTAGAATCTTGGATTTTAAGATTTCCCTTTACGATGAGGAGAAGGACAAGGATAAGCTCTATAAGGAGCTAATTAGATATAGAAGATATAATAACAGCTACAAGATGCTTACTACTAATTCCATTAGAAAGTACATTAGCATTCAGAACTCCCTTGAGGATTCAAAGAGGGCTAATGAACTTTTAAAGGAGCAGGTAGGAATTGATGAGCTAACAGGTCTTTCTAATAGATGGAGGCTTAGCTCAAAGGTGGAGGCACTGCTTACTAGAGCAGTAACGGAGAAGAAGAATTACGCCGTTGAGATGTTAGATATCGATCATTTTAAGCAGATTAATGATGAAAATGGACATCACGTTGGAGACCTATGTCTTATAATTGTTGCCACAGCCCTAAAAGCAATCGAATCAAATGATATTTATTGCTTTAGATACGGGGGAGATGAGTTTTTAATATTCTATTTAGGATATTCCGATGAGAAGATTCTTGAGATGGCCAATAATTTAAGAGATTCAATCTTAGAGATGTCAGAATTAAGAGATTTGCCTTATGTCTATATTTCTCAAGGTATATGCAGTGGAATCCCAGAGAAGAAATCCAAGGTTTGGGATTACTCTTCAAAGGCAGATACAGCCATGTATTCAGCTAAAAGAGGCCTCGGCAAACATATTAAATTAGTAAATTGCACAGAATAAAAATGACCTTTCAAAGCCCCTAAGGGCCTTGAAAGGTTTTTCTTTTATCTTAAAGTATCCAGCAATGATTAAAGGTCGATTTGTGAAACTAGGGAAGCGCCTCCATTTTCATGAAGATAAAAGCCGCTCTGTCGAAGTCTTGCCTGGCTTTCATTAGCTTCGTTAGTAAATCTAAAATCGTTGTTTGTTCTTCCCAAATATATAGCACCAACGTCTGCCTCCTTTAAACTAAGCAAACGTGATTGTCCATCCTCATCCATAACCCAGACTCTTAATTTCTGGTAAATTTCGTCGGCCTCGTCAATCCATGCATTTCCGTCTGAGTCATATTTTGCAAGGTCTGCAAAGCCGTCGCCGCTGCTAGTGCCAAAAAGCTCACTAGCGTCTGTAACTTCTCCATCTTCATTTAAATCAAGTGCTAAAAAGCCCTGATTTGAATTTAATCTGTTGTGTTCTTCTGCTACTCCGTCCCCATCTAGATCAAAGTAAAAATGTTTGTCGCTAATCATGTCAGGGTTGTCATCTAGACTTATTACAAGGGGGTCTGTAAGTATTTTGTCAAAGGTTTGTAAGCTACTAAACTGGCTAATTTGCTGAAATTCTCTGCTGAAACTAACATCTAGATTAAAGGAAATGTTACGCCCGTCCTTTGTAACTGCACTTCCCGTTGTTGAAAAGCTTACAGCCTCTTTTTCGTAGTAGCTGTAGCTTTGGTTAGTTTCAAGGGTCCAAACCTGATAGCCCTGATTAAATGAAAGATTTAGGTAATTCGTATCTAGTTGGTTTGTACTCTTGCTGTTTAAAGTACTGTCATTTCCTGTAGTTTGGTTTGAGGAAAAGCTATCTCCTGTAAAGCCATCGCTAGTAATTGAATCAAAGTCCCTGTAAAAAAGACTTCTTAGCATAAATTCGTGAAGGTAGGCTAGTAGGCTTTGATAGATTTTCTGCTCTGAAATTAAGTAACTCTCATTTAACTTTGTTTGAGCATTTAGCCTGTTAGTGTTTTTTACTTTTGTGTCTGATTCTACATTTTCTTCCACAGTTTCTTCGGAGTAATTGTGTAGGTTATTTAGCTCATTCTTTGTGTAACTAGCATATTGATCTAGACCGTTACCACAGTAAGCCGACTCAGCTTCATTTCTTAAAAAGTAATCATAGCTTTCGCTAAAACAGGTTGTCTTTGTAGCCATTTCAACCGTTGTCTTGTGAGTCTTTGAATAGCCCTTCTGGTCTAGATAATTCCTATTGGATGCCATAGAAATATTGCTCTGGGAAATTATCATTTGTATCCACCTTTCGTAAGAGAATTGCAATGAACACAAACTCGTCTTACCTAATATATATCGGCTATTTTGACCTAATATTTACTTAAAAAAATCTGTACTTTAAGAAAATATATTTATAAAAGATGTGGTAAAAACTCCCACGGTATTGTAATATAAGTAGGTAATAATGGTAAAAATTGGAGGTAGTGTTTTATGTGGATGGCTGATTTAGGCAATGGGAACTATAAGAATCCCATTCTATATGCAGATTATTCAGATCCTGATGCAATAAGAGTAGGAGAGGATTTCTTTATGATAGCGTCAAGTTTTTCTAACGCTCCAGGACTCCCTCTACTTCATTCTAAGGATTTAGTTAACTGGAAGGTGGTAAATTACATTCTTCCTAAGATTCCTGAGTTTAGATACAGAAACCCTATTCATGGTTGCGGTGTGTGGGCGCCAGCAATTAGATATCATGAGGGAACTTACTATGTATGCTTCCCAATGCCAGATGAGGGAATCTATATGACAACTGCTAAGGATCCATTTGGAAAATGGACTGAGCCCGTTAATATTAGACCAGGGGCAGGATGGATTGACCCATGCCCATTCTGGGATGAAGATGGCAAGGCATATTTAGTAGCAGGGGTTGCTAGAAGTAGAATTGGCTATAAGAGCGTTTTACATATGGTTGAGATGGCAGCAGACGGAATGAGCCTTATTGGTGAAGAGAAGGTAGTTTTTGATGGTAACTTAAACGACCAGGTTACAATTGAGGGACCAAAGCTTTATAAAAGAAACGGATATTACTACATTTTTGCACCAGCAGGTGGCGTAAAGACTGGTTGGCAGACAGTCCTTAGATCTAAGAATGTCTATGGCCCTTATGAGTACAAGATGGTTTTAAGACAAGGGGATACAGTTGTAAATGGACCTCATCAAGGGGCTTGGGTGGATACTCCAACAGGCCAGGATTGGTTTATTCATTTCCAGGATGTTTATGCTGCAGGTAGAATTACACATTTGCAGCCAATGACTTGGTATGAGGATTGGCCAATTATTGGTGAGTATGAAAAGGATGAGAATGGCAAGCCATTAAAGGAATATGGCACACCAGTTCTTGAATATAAGAAGCCAGATATGGGCGTTTCAGATAAGGACTTAGCTGATAGTAATAAGTTCCCAGTTTGCGCCCCAGACCTTGATGATGAGTTTGATAAGGACAGTCTTGGCATGCAGTGGCAGTGGAACGCTAATCCAGAAGAGGATTGGATTGAATTTATGCCAGAGAAGTCAGTAATTAAGCTTAATGCTGTAGCAACTTCTAATAAGAGACCTGTTTGTGATTATAGAAACCTCTTACTTTGCAAGTGGGCAGAGCCTGAATTTAGCTGTGTTACTAAGATCGGTCTTAAGAATCTTGAAAATGGAGACTTTGCCGGCTGTGTAGCACTTGGCCAGAACTATATCGCTCTTGGAATTTACAAGGATTCAGACGGTTACTACATTAGAAAGGTTACAGGTAATCAAAACTTTGATTGTGATGTTTCTTATGCTAGTGAAAATGTAACAGATACAGTACTTAGTAAAGATGTTAAGGATTTCCATTCCTTTAAGTCAGAGGAGAAGGAAGTTTATATTAAATATAGCGTTAAGAGAATTGGCTATCAGGACCACATTGAAGGTGGTCTTAAGGTAAATAATGCACCTCGTGAATTACAGTGCCTTGAGATTAGCTTCGATTCTAAAAACTACTCTTATACATTAGCTTGTGAAGCTAAGGCTGGACGCTGGGTAGGTGTTAAGAATGGTGTCTTTGTTTCTCATAATAGTTTAATCAAGAATGAGAATAGAGGTAGCATTTTAGTAGATTATATTAGATATAACTAGCATATAAGAATAAATTGTTTATATACGAAAAGGGAAGGAGTTTTAAATTAACTCCTTCCCTTTATCTCTTTTAAGTATTATCATTGTAAGTCAAATTAATTTTGCTGTTGGATATTCTTCATTGCCCAAAGCTGTAGAGCCTTAGCATTATTAGAAATATCCTCTAAAGAATTAAGAATTGCCTGAAATTCTTCAAGCTCTTCAATATCAACCTTTCCATCTGCGGAAATGTTAATAATAGATCCACGTAATTCTTCTATATCATTAAGAGAACCAAGAATCTTTAATGAAAGTCTATCAAAAGAGCTAATCTCTACGGATTTCATTGTAAGTCTTCCGATTGGACAATCATTTGAACAGAAATTATAAGTAAGCTCTGGAGCATTGTAATGCTTAGCCATAAGTAATACTTCCTCTGGATATGGCTCAACATTTCCAAGCTCGATTCTTGCAAGTCTTGTTCTATCAATTCCAAGAACTTCAGAAGTAGTCTCTCTACTTTCAAAGTCTGAGTTTGTCTTTGCTGCATTATATCTAGCGATATAATATTTGTTGTCTGATGCTTTAGTTGCCTTCTTCATTTAATTTCCTCCAAGGATTAGTAAAATACATGATCACCAATTACTGTTCCACCAGTATCTACAGAAGGTCTGTAAACATGGAAATATAAGGCAGTAGTTGTAAGGTTGCCATTTAAAACCTCATAGGCTGCAGAAACACACTCCGAAGATGCGCCTCTTGCTAAAACAATGGCAAATCGACCACTAGCAACAGGACTAAACTGGCCTGATGCATAAATAACTGATGTAATAGAATCTCCAAATCTAGGATTTAAAACTCTATTAACAATAACACTTCCTACAGCTAACTTACCTTCGTAAGACTGATTACCAGCCTCACATTCAATAATAGCTGCAAGCATTGCAAGGTCTGTAGCTGTATAATCAAGCTTAGTGCCTGAGTAACTTACCTCATCCCCTGCCTGCATAGCTGCAATAGCAGCAAGCTGCCTTTGGATGTTCTCTTCCTGAATCTTCTTCTCATACTCTAAACAAAGGGCCTCAGTTTGCGCAATGGAATCTGAGGTTGTATCAAGTTCAGATTGAATATCATAAATGGACTGCTTAAGATTAGCTGTCTCTGAATTAAGACTAGTCTTTAAAGTCTCAAGTTCTTTTAAATCTGTTTGAAGATTAGCCATAGCATCATTACGGCTTGTTATCTCTTCATTAAGTAAATCCAACTGTTCTCTATCATAGTTTGAAAGCTCAACAATGTATTCAGATTTCACAAGGAAATCTGCCATTGAGCCTGACTCCATTATAGATTGAAGTAAAAGATTCTCTGTACCGTTTTCATACATATATCTTATACGTAATTTCATAGCCTCATATTGTTCATCAATGGATGAATTGAGAGCATCGATTTCTGAGTTTAAGCTATCGATTTCATCTTGTTTAGTTTTAATCTGCTCGTCAACAGCAGTGATCTTCTCTGCTGTTGCTGTCAAACTATCATTAAGGTCACTGTACTGTGAAGATAGACTTGACTGAGCTTTCTTTAATTCTTCTAGTTCTTCATTAGCTTCATCTAAATCAGATTGCGTATCTGCATAAGTACTATATGGCAAAAATGTCACAATAAGTCCACTTGTAGCAATTACAGCAATTAAACAGATTATTGCGCTAGCTTTTGATAATACTTTAAGAGAAGACGTTTTATCTAATGTTAAAAAGATATTAAACCTCTTCATGGAACCTCCCATTATCATAAATCTAAAAAATATATGAAAAAACAAAATAAGTATAAATTGTTTAAAGCTAAATTGCAAGTAGGCTTTATTAGTGTTACAATCACATATAGCAGTGAGAAAATGAGGAAAATATATTAAAGGAATATAAATTTTTTATATTATAAACACACATTGCACACAAATTAATAGCGTGAAATTAATTAGGAGGATGATTATGTTAGAGCTCAATCATATTCGTAAGGATTATGTCAGCGGAGACATGACTGTTACAGCCCTAAAGGACATTAACCTAAGATTTAGAGATTCAGAGTTTGTCTCTATTCTTGGTCAGTCGGGTTGTGGTAAGACAACAATGCTTAATATCATTGGTGGTCTTGATAAGTACACAGAAGGTGACTTAAAAATCAATGGTATTTCAACAAAGGACTATAAGGATAGAGACTGGGATGCATACAGAAACAATTCCATTGGTTTCGTATTCCAAAGTTACAATCTTATTCCTCATCAGACTATTTTGGCAAATGTAGAGTTGGCCTTAACTTTATCAGGCGTTTCAAAGTCTGAGCGAAGACTTAGAGCTAGCGAGGCTCTTGAAAAAGTAGGTTTAAAGAAACATTTGCATAAAAAACCAAACCAGCTATCGGGTGGTCAGATGCAGAGGGTTGCCATTGCAAGAGCTTTGGTAAACAACCCAGATATCTTACTTGCAGATGAGCCAACAGGTGCCCTTGATACAGAAACAAGTGTACAGATTATGGAGCTTTTAAAGGAAATTTCAAAGGATAGATTAATCATTATGGTTACTCACAATCCTGAGCTTGCAATGAAGTATTCCACAAGAATTGTAAAGCTTCTTGATGGTGATATTACAGACGACTCTAATCCATACACTTATGAAGAGGCCCATGCTGATGCTGAAAAGAAGAGACAGGCTATAAAGGAAGCTAAGGAGAAGGCTAAGAAAGCCAATAAAGCTGAGAAGAAGGCTGAAAAACAAAGAAAGAAGGCTACAAAGACTCACATGTCTTTAATGACAGCTCTTTCTCTAAGTTTTAATAACCTTATGACAAAGAAGACTAGAACTCTTTTAACAGCCTTTGCAGGAAGTATTGGTATTATTGGTATTGCCCTAATCTTATCTATTTCAAATGGTATTCAGTTATACATTGATAGAGTGCAAAGAGAGACTCTTGCAAGTTACCCAATTCAGCTACAGGCAGAAACAGTGGATGTAAGTAGTCTTATTAGTTCCTTTATGGGTGAATCCTCAAATTCATCTGATGGAGATTCATCAGGAGAAGAAAAAGATGAGAACACAGTTTATAGCTACAATATCATGTCAGACCTTCTTAACACTATGGTTTCTGAGGTTACAAAGAATAACCTTAAGGAATTTAAGGAATATATTGAAAGTGGCGAGTCAAATATTAATGACTATGTACAGGATATTCAGTATAAGTACAGCGTGCCTTTAAACATTTACTTATCAGATACTTCAAAGGGTGTTACACAGTTAAACCCTAATACAATGTTATCTAGCTTCTATGGTGGAACAAGCACAACTACAAGTCAGTCAAGCCTGAACTCAAGCACAAGTATGTTTAGCGTATCTTCAGAGACTTGGGTGCAGTTACTTGAAGACCAGGATGTACTTGATTCCCAGTATGATATGCTTGCAGGTAACTGGCCAACAGCCTATAACGAGGTTGTTTTAGCAGTTAATGAGAACAACGAAATCGATGATTATACATTATATGCCCTTGGTTTAAAGGATATGGATGAGTTTGATGAGCTTTATAAGGCAGTAATGTCAGGCGAGGAGTACACAACTGAGAATACAAGTTATAGCTATGATGACTTACTTGGTCTTTCATATAAGTTAGTACTTCCAACAGATTATTATAATTACGATTCTGAAACAGGCACATGGAAAGATATGTCTAAAGATGATGTTTATATGACAAATGTAGTCAATAACGCAGCGGATATTAAGGTAGTTGGTGTGGTTCGCCCATCAGAAGATGCAGTAAGCACATCTATGACTAACAATATTGGTTACACTAAGGAATTAGTGGAATACGTTATTAATCAGGTAAATGATAGCGAAATCGTTAAGCAGCAGCTTGCAAATCAGGATGTAGATGTATTTACAGGCATTGAATTTAATGCAGGTGAAGACGAAGAGATTACAATGGAAGACGTTTATGCCTATATTGCAACTCTTTCAGAATCAGAGGCAGCAGCAACAAATGCCATGATTTCGCAGATGACAGAAGAGCAGGTATTAGAAAGCTTTAAGTCAGTTTTAAGCCAGACAACAGATGCTACATTTGAAGGAAACAAGTCAATCCTTGGTATATGCGACCTATCAAGCCCATCGGGAATTGATATTTATGCAACAGGTTTTGATGCTAAGGAAAAGATCGAAGATATAATTACTGATTACAATAAGATGCAGACAGATGCTGGAAATGAAGACAACACAATTAGCTACACAGACTATGTAGGAATCATTATGAGTAGCGTAACAACTATTATTAATGCCATTTCTTACGTATTAATTGCCTTTGTTGCCATTTCCCTTGTGGTATCTTCAATTATGATTGGAATTATTACATACATTTCAGTTCTTGAAAGAACTAAGGAAATCGGTGTACTTAGATCTATTGGTGCCTCAAAGAAGGATGTTTCACATATCTTTAATGCAGAAACACTTATTGAAGGCTTCGTATCCGGCGCACTAGGTATAATTATTACACTTATCCTTTGCATACCGGCCAACGCCATTATTTACAATTTAACATCTATTAAAAATGTTGCTCAGCTCCCAGTTACTGGCGCAATCGTACTTATCATAATCAGTATGATTCTTACATTAATTGCCGGTTTAGTTCCAGCTAGAATCGCAGCTAAGAAAGATCCAGTTGTAGCTTTAAGAACAGAGTAGTATAATAAATATAGTAATGATAAGCTTTAGGTTCATTATGGGCCTAAAGCTTTTTTAGAAGGTGAACAATTTGGGAGTGGGGGATTTATGAATAATAGGTATTTGAGAATAATACAGGCCTCGATTCTTTTATTTGCAGCAGTTTTGGTGATTTATGTTTTCACAAAACTAGGGGAGACTAATTCTTATGAAAATGAAACACAGCCCGCTGAAACTGTTGTATCAAAACTAGATAATCCAGAGAAGCTTACAGGAGAAAACATAGAAAATCTCGATAACATTTTAGCAAAGGTTAAAGAAGAAGAGACCTATGATCCAAGTAAGCTTATTTCTAGTGACAATCAAAGGGCAGATTTAGATATAGCCAATGGTACTGGTAAACAGGTAAGTGAGGTTGCAGCAGATAGTAATAGTGACAACGATTATGAAAGTAGTTATGAGTTTAGTGCAGCAATTTATCCTTATAGGGCCATGCTATCAGAGGATGAGGCTCTTGATTATGACCAGATTTATGAGGCTATAACTAAGCTTGAAACTAGTGTTACATTAGCTAATAGCGTTACCATTTCTAGCATTAAAAATATAATGATTGCGGTATTTTCAGACCATCCAGAGCTATTTTACATTAACACTAATTACACCTATTGTTATACAAGCTCCGGTAAGGTTTTATCTGTGGAGCTAGAATATAACACTACAGCAAGCTCGCTACAAACTAGTAGGACTAAGTTTTTAAAGGCGGCAGCAGAAATTATAAATGAAGCCTCTGCCTTAAAGTCAGACCTTGAAAAGGAACAGTATGTTTACGAGCAGCTCCAAAAGAATTGTAGTTATGTAAATGATTCTGAGATGAATCAAAGTGCTTATTCTGCATTGGTGAATAAAGAAAGCGTTTGCGCAGGTTATGCCAGGGCTTTTCAATACATTTTAATGCAGCTAAATATACCTTGCTACTTTTGTTCAGGTTACGTTGGCACAGGAAATCACGCTTGGAATATTGTCTATATAAATGGGGAATATTATAATGTGGATTTATCTTGGGATGATGCCCTAGGAGAGGTAACAGGGGCTTATTCATACACTTACTTTAATATTTCAGACACAGCCATTGGCCTTGATCACTCAAGAAGAGACTTATCTGTTAAATTGCCAGAATGCAAGACCAGCTTAAAGTTAGAATAGTATACTTTAGTGCTTACACTGCGTTCATGAGGAAGTAGCGAAGCGGATTCCGAATGTCCGCTTTACAATTTTAATCAGATGGTTTAGAATTCATGTCGGGAATTTTCTAAAGTAAGAATTAAATTCAGGAAAAACTCTTTACTGTAAAACTTTAGTGTGATAAAATTGTAAAGTAAAAGACATTTAGTTTAGAGGAATTTATAATAATGAAATGTCTGTTTTATTGTAGTAATTGACTTGTATGAATTAACTATAAAGGAGACTATCTGATGAACAATAAGTTAAAAACACCAGAGGTTGAGCAATTATTTAACGCAATATTAAGCCTTAAGGATATGTCAGAATGTTACGAATTCTTTGAAGATATCTGCACAATTAATGAATTACTTTCATTATCGCAGAGATTCGAGGTAGCTAAGATGTTAAGAGAACATAAGACATATTTGGATATCGCCGAGAAAACTGGTGCATCAACAGCAACAATTAGCCGTGTGAATCGTTCCCTTAATTACGGTAACGATGGCTATGATATGGTCTTTGATAGATTACACCTATTAAATGACGAAGAATAATAGTTAATAATAAAGCCCTATAATAGATAATCTATTATAGGGACTTTTTTAATTTATTAATTATTTACTTTCTTTCTTAGATTCCTTCTTGGTTTCTTTCTTAGATTCCTTCTTCTCAGTCTTAACAGCCTTCTTCTTCTTTGATTCCTGCTTAGCGTTAAAATCATCGATTAGGTTCTCAATGATGTTCTTCTTCATATAAACATCAAAGCTTAAAAGGCATACTAAAGAGAAGAGCTGTAAGAATTCTCTTTCATCCTCGTCCTCAACATCCTTAAAAGAATCATTGGCAATTTCTGACTTCTTAATAACATCCTTTGATAAGTAGTCAATCTGAGTCTTCTCAAGTAAGTAAATCTCATTGTAAATAGTCTCAAGATCTGGCTTTGAATCAGTATCAAAGAACTTATCTGTCAAAGGATTAAGTATCTTTTGAATATCACTTATAAACAAGATGTTCTTGAAATAATAAATGAAAGTAAGGATATAAATGTGTTCCTTAGAATACTTCTTCTTAACAGGGGCAGGTAATAAGTTGTTCTTAGTGTAGTTGTTAATCATAGTCTTTGTAAGAATCTTATCATCCTCATGGCGCTTTACATCGCTTAAATGCTCGTCCATGAAAGTTGTCACCTGATCCATATATAGATTGATGTTAGGAACATCATTTGGCTTTATATAATTAAGTTTTACTAATTTCTTTAAAAGTGCGTTAATAAACGCTTTATTATCATCATTCATAGTTATATTTATGAACCTCTTTTCAGTATTTAGTATTGAATAGCTTAAAATGCGTTCAAAGTTTATTATATAGAAAAAAATTTTATATAGCAAGTAGTATTGAAAACTAGATGACATTATTAATAATATTTTTTAGAAGTCATAAAAAGTGTTTGAAAATGCATAAAATAAGTCTTAAAGTGCAGTCTTTTACCTTTGTAAAATACCAGTTTTGTGATAAATTTAAATTGCCTAAGGAAATAGAGATAGGTGACAAGAATTTAAATTTATATTATAATGAAACAAATTAAATTTGTTTTACCCTTGTAAGGGAGATTTGGAGGAAAACATGGGAATTTTAACAAGATTTAAGGATATTATGAGTGCCAATATTAATGCATTACTTGATAAGGCTGAAGATCCAGAGAAGATGATTGATCAGTATTTAAGAAATCTTGAGAAGGATTTAGCAGAGGTTAAGGCTGAAACTGCTTCAGTTATGGCAGAAGAGGCTAGAACTAAGAGAGAATTAAATGAATGTAACGAGCAGATCGCTAAGATGCAGTCATATGCTGAGAAGGCATTACTTGCAGGTAACGAAGCAGATGCTAGAACATTCCTTGAAAAGAAGCAGGTATTAGTTTCAAATCAGGCTTCACTTACACAGCTTGCACAGACAGCTGAGGCAAATGCTACAAAGATGCGTCAGATGCATGATAAGTTAGTTAAGGATGCTGCTGAACTTGAAGCTAAGAGAGATACAATTAAGGCTAAGGTTAAGGCTGCAAAGGCTCAGGAAAAGATTAATAAGGTAGCAAGCAAGGGAATGGGCGCAAGCTCAAGTATGGCTGCATTTGAGAAGATGGAAGCAAAGGCAGACAAGATGCTTGATGAGGCTAATGCAATGTCTGAGCTTAACAAGCTTGAAGAAGACAATAACATCGATAGCTTAACAGCTAAGTATGATGCAAATCCTACAAATCAGGCAGTAGATGATGAATTAGCAGCTCTTAAGGCTCAGATGGGTCTATAATAAAGAGCTATTAGTCTTTTATTACTACAAAGGCGTGGGAAATATATTTTTAAAGAAATTCTAAGGAGACAAAATGGGTATTTTTGGTGGTCAATTTGCCAATGTTGTGGAATGGAATGAGCATAGAGATGACATCATTTTCCACAAGTGGTCAAACAATGAAATAAAAAAAGGTTCTAAACTTATTCTTAGAGCAGGACAGGACGCTATCTTTATGTATAACGGAAAGATAGAGGGTGTCTTTAAGGATGAAGGTGAATACAATATTGAAACTGATATTATTCCTTTCCTTTCTACTCTAAAGGGTTTTAAGTTCGGTTTTAACAGTGGTTTAAGAGCTGAGGTTTTATTTGTTAACACTAAAGAGTTTACTGAAAAGTGGGGCACTAAAAACCCAGTAGTTCTTGCCGCACCACAGCTTAATTTACCAGGTGGTCTTCCAATAAGAGCCTTTGGTAATTATTCTTTTAAGGTGGATGATTACATCACTCTTATTGATAAGTTAGCTGGAGTTAAGACAGAGTATAGAGTAGAGGATGTTAAGCTTAGAGTGTCTGCCGTGGTTGATCAATTACTTATGAAATGGATTGCTACGGAAGGTAAAGACATTTTCAATCTACAAGCTTACAGCTTACAGATTTCAGCAGGTATTAAGTCAGATCTTGATATGGAATTATGCAAGTTAGGCTTTAGTGTTACAGATTTTAACATTGCTAGCGTTTCATATCCAGAAGAAGTTACTAGAATGCAGAACAAGGCAGCAGCTCAGGCCATGGTTGGAGATATGAATAAGTACACTAATATTTCTATGGCTGATGGAATGTCAAAGGGCGGTTCAAGCCTTGCTGGTGATATGGTTGGTGCAAGTATGGGAATGGCTCTTGGCTCACAGATGGTAAATTCAATGAATAATGTTAATCAGGGAGCTAATGCAGGTTTTACAAATCCTACATTAAATGGTCAGATTCCAAAGTTTTGTCCTAATTGTGGCACACCAACAACAGGAACTAAGTTTTGTGGAAATTGCGGAACAAAGTTAATTTAGTTAAATGTGATAATAAAACCAATATAAAAATATTTGTTTTAAAGAAACCCTAGTATTAAAGCCTATTGGCAAAATACTAGGGCTTTCTTTTTCGAAAAGATGTTCTCTTTGGAATTCATTTATGATATAATGATTTTTGTTTGAGATTTAAGAAGAGATTATGAGAGGTTGATATGAACTTAAGTGGACTTAATAGAATGCAGAAGAAGGCTGTTGAGACAACTGAGGGCCCATTGCTTATTATTGCCGGAGCGGGTTCTGGTAAAACTAAGGTTTTAACAAGCAGAATTGCATATTTAATAGATGACTGTAAGGTAGCCCCTTACAATATTTTAGCCATTACCTTTACTAATAAGGCAGCGAGAGAAATGAAGGAAAGAGTGGATTTAGCTGTTGGTGAGAATGCAGGTAAGGTTTGGGTTTCAACTTTCCACTCAACTTGTGTGCGTATTTTAAGAAGATATATAGATAGAATTGGATATGATAACAACTTTACAATCTATGATACAGAAGATCAGAAAAGTGTCATTAAAGAGATTTGTAAGAGATTTAATATAGATACTAAGATGCTTAAGGAACGTTCAATTATGAGCGCAATTTCTAAGGCTAAGGATGAGTTACAGGCTCCTGCTGATTATGAACTTTCAGTAGGCGGAGACTATAACGGAAGAAGAATTGCTCAAGTTTATAGAGAATACCAAAAGCAGCTTCGTCTTAATAATGCCCTTGATTTTGATGATATTATTTTTAAGACTGTAGAACTTTTTGAAAAAGATGATGAAGTTCTTAATTACTATCAGGAGAAGTTCCAGTACATAATGGTAGATGAGTATCAGGATACTAATACATCTCAGTTTAAGCTTATTAGTTTACTTGCTGATAAGTATAGAAATCTTTGCGTAGTTGGTGATGATGATCAGTCAATTTATAAGTTTAGAGGTGCTAATATCACTAATATCTTAAGTTTTGAGACTACATTTGACGGTGCCAAGGTTATTAAGTTAGAGCAGAATTACCGTTCAACTCAGACAATTCTTAATGTGGCTAATGCTGTAATTAAGAATAATAGAGGCAGAAAGGATAAGGCCCTTTGGACAGAGAATGGAGAAGGGGATTTAGTAAATTTTGCTCAGTATGATTCAGGCTTTACAGAGGCTGAAGGCGTTGTTTCTATGATTGCTGAGAAGCATAGAGATGGATGGGATTATAATGACATTGCCATTCTTTATAGAACTAATGCCCAGTCCCGTGCCCTAGAAGAAAAGCTACTTATGCGTAATATTCCTTACAGAATCTATGGTGGTGTAAGTTTCTATCAGAGAAAGGAAATTAAGGATTTACTTGCTTATTTAAAGACTATTGATAATGCTAATGATGGTCAGGCAGTTAAAAGAATCATTAATATTCCTAAGCGAGGAATTGGCGATACTACAATTAACAACATTCAGGAATACGCTGATAATAATGAGATTACTTTCTGGGATGCCTTAACTGAAATTGATAGCATAGATTCTATCAAGCGTGGTGCAGGTAAGGTTAAGCCTTTCGTAGATTTAATTGAGAAGTTTAGAGAAAGACTTGATGATATTTCTCTTCATGAATTAATTGAAGAAATCTTAGAGGAAACAAGATATATTGACAGCTTACTTGAAAAGGAAGAAAGAGAAGAGGTTGAGGCTCGTAAGGAGAATATTAATGAATTGATTTCTAAGATAGTAAGTTATGAGCAGACTTGTAAGGAAGAGGAAGTTGAACCAACTCTTTCAGGCTTCCTTGAAGAAGTTGCCTTAATTGCAGATATTGATAATTTAGATGAGTCGGAAAAGCAGGTAATGCTTATGACACTTCATTCAGCTAAGGGTCTTGAATTCCCTATAGTATTTATGACTGGTATGGAGGATGGCCTTTTCCCAAGTTATATGACTATTACTAGCGATGATCCAACGGAAATTGAAGAGGAAAGACGTCTTTGTTATGTAGGTATCACTAGAGCCAAGAAGGAGCTTTATCTTTCTGCTGCTAAGATGCGTATGATTAGAGGAGAAACTCAAAGCTGTAAGGTTTCTCGTTTTATAAAGGAAATTCCAGAAGAGTATCTTAATATCGAGAATAATTGCACCGGTTATAGTAATAACAAGAATATTAGTTACGGTGGGGATGAGGATTATTCTTCAGGTAACAAGACTAATTTTAGAGCAGTTGGAAAGAGTATTTTATCAGCTTATGGTTCTGGTAAAACTAAGGAATATGAAAGCAAGAGAGTTCCAATAGGTAAGAGCTATTCTTCAAGTTACGGTGGCAATGCTTATAAATCAAGTTATTCATCTTCTGCAAGTGCATATACAACTAAGCCTAGCCAGAGTAATTCAGGTTTTAAGACTAATAATACTAAGGTAGGTTTTGGTAAGGAATTCCCAATGGATCTTTTTGATTTAAAGAAGGGAAATAAGAAAGATTCAGCCTTCAAAAGAAGCACTAATGTAAGTGCCTTTAAGACTAGTAAAGAAGGCCCTAGTACTGGACTTGGCGGAATAGAAAGTCTCGGTTATAGAGAAGGGGACACTGTTATTCATGCTAAATTTGGTGAGGGTATTGTCAAAAAAATAGAGGAGTCTCCAAGAGATTATATGGTCACAGTAGATTTTGAGGAGTTTGGAATTAAGCGCATGCTTAGTCAATTTGCAAATCTTAAGAAAAAGTAAAGTTTATTGCAACATTAAAATTACTATGATATAATTCTAATTAAAGATTGACCGTGATTGAAAGGAGAGGGCATATGAGTAAGGACAAAATTGAAGAAATCATTGCTGCTACAAAACTTAATGATATTCTACGTAAGAAGGAAGTAGAAGTTAAGAAGAGTAAGAAGGTTAATATTGTTGTTATCGTACTTGCTGTTTTAGCAGCAGTTGCAGCAATTGCTGCTGTGGCATATGCAATTTATAGATATTTCACACCAGATTATTTAGATGATTTTGATGATGACTTTGATGATGATGACTTCGATGATGATTTTGATGATGATGATGATTTTGAACTTGAGAATTAGTCAGATTCGCTGACTTACTAGTTGTGTCATTTGTTTTGATAAGAATTTAAGTCCTTTCTATCCTAAGATAGAAAGGGCTTTTTTAGTGTTGAAGGAAATATATTTTTTATGATAATATGATTAGGCTATTTATTGGATAAAGATTGGAGAAAGAATTTGAAAAAAGGTGAAGTTTATACAGGTAGAGTTTTATATGCAGATTTTCCTAATAAAGCAGTAGTTGAGCCAATTGCTAAGGTAGATAAGGGAGATTTATCTGCTAATGATGTGGTTATTGCTAATGCTAGTTTTATTCCTATGGGGGAAGAAGAGCCAAGTAGAGTTATAGTTAAAAACTCTATCCCAGGTCAGGAAGTAAGCTTTATGGTTAATAAAAAGAAACATGGTAAGTGTGAAGGTAGATTATTAGAGGTTATTAAGAAAGCTGATAGTGAAACTAACGAAGTCTGTCCACATTTTGGTAATTGTGGTGGTTGTGTGTATCAGACAGTTGATTATAATACACAGCTTGAAATGAAGAGAGAACAGGTTAAAAAACTTATTGATGCTGTGGCTAAGACGGATTATGAATTTGAAGGAATTTTAGGTAGTCCTAAGTTTGAAGAATATAGAAATAAGATGGAATTCTCTTTTGGAGATGAATTTAAAGATGGCCCATTAGCTCTTGGTCTTCATAAGAGAAACAGTATGTATGACATTGTTAATGTATCAGGATGTAAGATTGTAGATAAGGATTATTCTAAGATTCTTGACTGTGTTAAGGCTTGGGCAATTAATAATGACCTTAAATTTTTAGGAAAGAATAGTCATGAAGGCTTCTTAAGACATTTACTTGTACGTAAGGCTGTTAAGACAAAAGAAATCCTAATTGATTTAATAACTACAACACAAGAAAACCATGATGTTAAGATTAAGGAATTATCTGATGCATTATTAAAGCTTGATTTAGAAGGAAAGATTGTTGGTGTATTACATACACTTAATGACTCTATTGCTGATGTTGTAATTAATGAGGGCACAGAAATTATCTATGGTCAGGATTTTATTACAGAAGAGCTTTTAGGTCTTAATTTTAAGATTGCTGCATTTGCATTTTTCCAGACTAATTCTTTAGGAGCTGAGGTTCTTTATTCAAAGGCAAGAGAGTATGTTGGTGAGACTAAGGATAAGGTTATTTTTGATCTTTATTCGGGAACAGGTACAATTGCTCAGATTTTGGCTCCTGTTGCTAAAAAAGTTGTTGGTGTTGAAATCGTTGAAGATGCAGTTAAGTCAGCTAAGGAAAATGCTAAGCTTAATGAACTTGATAACTGCGAATTTATTGCAGAAGATGTATTAACTGCCCTTGATAAGATAGAAGATAAGCCTGATTTTATCGTTCTTGATCCACCAAGAGATGGTATTAATCCTAAGGCCCTAGAAAAAATTATTGATTATGGTGTGGATTCTATGGTTTATATTTCATGTAAGCCAACTTCTCTTCAAAGAGATTTAGTAATGTTACAGGAAAGAGGCTATAAGATTAAGAAGGTCTGTCTAGTGGATATGTTCCCTGGAACTGTGCATGTGGAGACTGTCTGTCTTTTGTCCAAACTATCTGAAACGAAGCATCATATCTAGGTTAAAGTGGATATGGACGAGTTGGATCTGACCAGCGCAAAGGCCAAGGCTACTTACAGAGAGAATTTCTCAGAGTGAAAAAGACAAAGATAGAGGCGAATAAAATGATTTTTGTTATAGCATTCATAGCAACATTTATTTCAATGTTATGCTGTAAAGCCATAAAGAAACCAGTGGTTAGAGTTATTCTGGGGATGGTGGCATTCTTCAATATTCTAATTATGATTTTAGCTGGAATTTTTACATATACAACAAAGTATAAAATACATGATGTAGCTTCATATACATCACCGGATGGAAAATATGAATTATTATTCCAGCAGGTAGGAGATCCGGATTGGCCATTTGGACATACACATGCCAGATTAGTTCTTCAAGATGAAACAGGAACGATTGTAAAGTATTCTTTTGATATAGCAGCTGATGGGGCAAATGCCAGTTCTGATTTGTGTCAAGTTACATGGAAAGCTACTCAAGTGGAAGCAGTAATTAGCGGTGAAGAGCAGAATGATAATCGGTACATTTTGTATTTTAATGGTAAAACAGAATCCAATCAACTTGATACGAGGTTCGGAATATAATGTTTAAAAGAAGAGGATTGTTGATGACATATAGTGGAACGCCTGTATAAGGATGTAGAGAATCACTATAGGAGGAAAACCGTAATTCGCCACCTAATCAAAAAAGCAAGTAAGAAACATCAAGGCTCCCCACACTGCCATCATTGGCGGCGGGGGCTGAATGAAGGATATGACAATATGTACGATGGAGCAAAGTTCTCATACGATGGCGATTTCCTCGGCTATCTGGGCTTGGAGGGAATGGGCATTTTTACAAATCACGACAAGAACGTGATGAGCGGAATAAAAGATATGGCATCATCTCTATAAAGTCGAAAGAACAATTCAAATAGATGTTGAAAGAATTGCAAATAACAGAGGCTCCCATACTGCCATTATCGGTAGTAAGAGAGCCTTTTTATGCTTCGATTTTTAGAAAAAGCACCCCACACATGTATTGACTTCAATTGCCTTCAGAACAAGGTTGCGAAACTCCTTTGCCAGTTCAAGAAATTCCTCATTATCTGAATTGTTAATCATGCGATCAGTTATCTCGAGAGTTTTTTTCAAATTATCTCCTTCTATCCACTCCTCTTCATACATATTGATCAACAGATGGCATTCTGCGTCTATGAAATTAAATAAGTATTTCTCCATAAGATAAAACTTGTCTTCGTGAAATTTCATAAACCAGTAAATATCTCTTATATCACCTTTATTGTCATCCCATACTTTATAGTCACACATCTCATTATATGCGTTTTCATCCTTAGGAACCACAATGCCATACCATTTGTTCAAATCGAGATATCTTGTATATCGAGTGCCATCTACAATACGTTCGTCTTTTCCTTGAAAAAAATCTCCCATATCGCACCGTTCCTTTCTTATGCGTTATTCTGAAGTGAGTAAATCTAACGATATTTTCATATATGTCAGAGGATCTATACATTTTCGTTTCCTCCTTCTTTTCTGAACATGTGATGTTTGCAAACTCACAACATTATTATAAATTGCAGTTATGCAATTGTTAATCCTCTATTTGAAATTATATTCTTTGCTTCTCTCTATAGTGACATATAAACAAGTTGTGTAAATTAAATATCATTTGAGGTTCCAATTTGTAACCTCAAATAAAAATGTTTTATATAGATGAGGTGTCGTATGGATGAAGTTGTAACAAATGAAGAAAATAAGACAATTGAAAGAACCGGTCAGAACATTGATATTTCTTAATTGATTTATGATATACGAGGAAGACAAGTTATGATAGTGCGATTTGACAATTCTGTATTAGGTTGAGACCAAGAATATCAATAAAGCAATGAAAAGAAATATTAAAAGATTTCCCGAGGACTTTTGTTTATCGGACCGGATTCAAGGATCGAAAAGATGCTAATCATTTTAAACCCCAAAGACTTAATGCGTCCAAGAAGAAAACAGGTTCTGACAGTCATACCAAAGAGGTTTGCCAGAGTGATGATACATCTTCTAATAGCTCTTTAAGTCATTCTGGTTTGCAGTCACTTATACTAGACGACTCCAATATTTTACAGTCAAATACATCACCCGATGTATGTACTTGATGACTTTTATGATGAAGAATAGTTACATTGGTTATATTAATAGCAAACATGTGTGTAACTTCTCTCGCTGATTGTACGTCATGTAACTATTTTTTATAGCATACAATTTTTTCCCAGTTTTCAGAAAAACCCATTTTGGAAAATAGTAGTTCCTGGCTGATGTGTGGGCAGTTCTTGAGAACAGAATGAATCAATCGTTTGAGCTCAGCTTTAAATTGTTTAAATTCCTGATTATCAATAAGATAACGCAAAGCAATCACTACTGCAAATAAATCCTTCTTGCCGATAGCATATTGTCCGTTTTTCTGTGGTATTTGTAATTTACTATGTAAAACCGTATCAGGAATAGCTTCATTTACTTGAAATGAATAAAGCCTCTCATTATGAGCACATACATTTCTACAGCTTGCAAGGATACGGATGAGCTGATGCAATTGAACCTCTGACATATTGGCAAAATTCAGGCTAACTTTGGTGCGGATATCCGAAGTAGTATATTGATACATTTTTGAAATTTGTCCAAAAGTAAGCGCATTGGTTGCTACCCATAAAGGGACATTTCCATACACTGTTGCATGATGAGTGATATAACTATAGTTGTTTGGTAAGGCGATGGTTTTACTTAAGGTAGTAATCAGGTGATTTATTTTGCTTTGATTTCTGCGAGTATAGTTATAATTAGCTGCAGTTAAATATGCCGTCTGTTGTTCTCCATATTTTTCGCAAAAGTAGTAGGAAAGCATGGATTTTAACTGTCTTTCCACATGTAAGATATATTTTAGAAAGAGCGTTCTTAATTCTTCGTCAAAGTAATAGAAAGCGGTAATTTCCTCAAAAGTAACTCCATGTAGATAATTACCGGATGGTTTATGCTTAAATAAATCCTTATATCCGCCGATTAATGAAAAATAGCTTAACTTTTGTAAAGTGGTTTTGGCAAATTCAGAATCAGAAATAATAAGTTGCTTTTCTTTTTCAAGCTTTTCGATTTGCTCATCATATGTGTAAAATGTTTTATTAGCCATTTCTGAATCCTCCTTTATTTGGCATAAAAAAAGTGGAGCCCACGCATGGAACTCCACCGGCTGCGGGCATCGCAAGTTTCCGCAGCGCAACCACTAAAGATACTATACCATTGATATCTGGCGATGTCAAACAGCTTTTTTAGTGGCATTAATAGCTTATGCGTTTCTGTGTGTGATATTCTTATTTTGTTTATTTCTGGCATTCAGCCATTTTTTATGCTCTAGTGCTTTCTCAGGTTTGTGCTATCTGATATACAGATTATTCAGATATCCGTATACAGATTTAAGACGTGCAAACTCTAAATCACCAGCAAGTATCAGCATATTTACAAGATTAAGCATCTGCTGAAGCAAATCGTGGGTTTCAATTATGCCAGTGTCGGCATATGAAATTCTTATCTCAAATGCCTTGTGTAAGGTTTGCGGTCGATTTTTGCGACCACAAAAAACATCTTTGTTTGAATATAGAATACATGAAGTCGCAAATTGCGACTTCACGGAACAGGCGTGGAAGTAATTCTTTTTACGGAGAATGGGCATGGCAAGAGAGGATTTCTTACGACATCTGTGGTTAATGATTTTATAAACCAGTACCCATCGCTTCGGATTAAATCAAATCCGGATTGTCATGATAGGCTTATTGTACTCGATTATGGATTACCGACAGAGCAGGCCTTCCATTGCGGAGCGTCCAGCAAAGACGCGGGGAAAAAGCTTTGTGCCATTAACAAGGTTGAATCAGTAAATATTGTACTGGTCAAGATTTTTGGTAACACTTTGGTCCGAAAATAACTACTTTGATCTTGCCTCCATAGGAGTCAAATATCCATTAGCTGAATGTGGTCTTACATA
>JAEEGJ010007066.1_pt1 | contig 32804 bp, 26 predicted proteins | sample 8958761 | NCBI WGS metagenome assembly JAEEGJ01 (sample SAMN16246546, study PRJNA631951) | gut metagenome | biome: gut microbiome; feature: rumen; material: RS-attached | host: Bos | place: Iran: Karaj | collected 2018-10
CTCGTCGGCATGTTCCAGCAGCGCTTTCATATTAATAAGGTGCGAACTGTAGGTGGAAAGGTCGTCCAAGATGGATTGTTCGTCGCCGATGTCGATGAAAAGGTTCTCAAACAAGCCGCATTGCGAGTCGACGCGCATGGGAGGCATGAGGCCGCATTGTAGCATGTATTGGAGTAGTCCGGTGGTTTTCAGGCAGACCGACTTGCCGCCCGCGTTGGGGCCACTGATGACAAGGATGCGGTCGGTATCGTCCAGCTTCAAGTCTAACGGGACGACTTGTTTGCCTTGTGCTTTCAGCTTCTTCTCCAGCAAAGGATGCCGCGCCTGCTGCCAGTTGAAATAAGGAGTGTCTTTGATTTCGGGTTTCACGCCACCGATTTCTTGGGCCAGCAACGCCTTGGCGCGGATGAAGTCGAGTTCGCCCAACAGGTTCCACGCCTTGCGCAATTCAGAGAGGTAAGGCCGAAGGAGACGCGTGAAGGCCATCAAAATGCGGTGGATTTCACGCTTTTCGGCATATTCCAACTCTTTGATTTCGTTGGAGGTGTCGAAGATTTCAGCGGGCTCGATGTATACGGTCTGTCCCGTAGCCGACTCGTCGTGGATGAAGCCTCGGATGGCGCGTTTGTCGCCTGCCTTCACCGGGATGACCAACCTGCCGTCGCGGACGGTGAGCTCCGATTTCTGGTCGACCCAGCCAGCTGTCTTGGCGTCACTCATGATTTGGCGGATGCGTTTTTCGATGCCTGTTTGCTTGCGGCGGATGCTTTGGCGGATTTCCAAGAGCTCGGTGGAGGCATTGTCGGGAATCTCGCCTTTGTCGTCGACGAGGCGGTTCACTTCGGTGAAGATGCTGCGGTCGATGAAGATGTTCTCAATCAGTGATTTAAGTCGTGGGGTTTCGTTGGCACTTTCGGAATGACCATAATGCAAGATGGCGTCAAGCACATTGAGCGACGGCTTCAGGGCAAACAGGTCCTCCACATTCAGGCAGGTACCGTCAATCTGGACACGATGGAAGGCCTCGCGGAGGTCGTGGAAGTCGCGCACGGGAAAGGGGATCCCTGTTTGGAGCAGGTGGATAAACTCTTCTGTCTGCTCCAAACTTTTGATAATGAAGTTTATATCATTTGAAAAGGCCACGTTTCCCACCTTCTCCAAGCCCATCGCGCTGATACAATGCTCGGAGAGCATCTGGCGGATGCTTTTGAAGCCGATTTTCTGTTCAAAATTGGTTGGATAAATCACTGTTTGAGTTTTAGGGCGCAAAAATACTGAAAATACCTTACTTTAACGCTAAAACTGGGAACAATGATGTAGATGTTTTATTGTTGGATACTCACTCAATACCCTATGTTACATGGTTTTTTGCACAGAATGCTACTCGGATTAGTCAAAATTTCATTTTTTGACAATTTGTTTCGTAACCCATCCAGATGAGGTGAACACCTTTAACAAATAGGTTCCCTCATTTAGTTCTGTGATATTTATCTCACTGCTACTGAACTCTTTAATAAATTGTCCATTGATAGCATACACCTCGATTCTTTCCAGGTCCTCGATGTCGATGCATATTATTCCATCTGTTGGGTTCGGGTAAACATCAATCGCCAAGCTGTTTTCATCAACACCTGTTTGGTCGAAAATGGCCGTGATTGGACCATCCACGAAAGGCTCGATGCTTAAAGGGTTGCTAATGGAAACAAAACCGTAATCTGAAATGTACCAATTGATAAACCTATATCCGTCTTGGGGAATAGCCAATAATTCTAATAATCCATCCTCACATGAAGTCGGCTCGTGAAGGATTTGAACTGTCCCCATGCCATCATATTCAGTTACAACGTTGTATGAATACAGCAAATCCTCCTGAATATTGGTAAAATCACCCCAATATTCTGCATCTTCGTATTGAGATGCCAATCCGCAAGGAACAATTACAGGAATGGTTTTGGAAACACCTTCAAAAGTGTTTTGGGTAATATTTGGCTTTTTTTGGCATTTTATTGTTATGGACTCTAATCCCGTGCCTTTGAATGCATTTGATTCTAAATAAACATCTCCATAACTATAGGGAACATCTATGAGCAATCGTTTCAAATTGCTACAATTATAAAATGCAGATGCGCTTACTCTCGCTCTATCATTTAGAATTAGATTTGCTTCAATAAGACTTGAACAACCAGAAAAAGCGAAAGATCCAATGCCATCAATCATTGTCGACAACTCAATAGATTCCAGAAATGAACAATTCTCAAAAGCATGTGGTCCAATCGCATTGATATGGTTTGGCAATTCAACTCTTTGCAGATTCGTACAATTCTCAAACATGGAAGTGGTTATTCCCCAACATAAAGAATCTGGAAGAATGGCTTCCTTTAATAAACTACAATCTGAAAACACAGCCTCACCCATCTCAACAACACTATTTGGAATTGAGATAGATTGAAAAGCGCAACTACTAAAAGCCCTATCTCCAATAGAAAACAATGCGTCCGTAAAATCAATAGATTCAAGTTTGCTGCATCTAGAAAACACGGAGTTTCCGATGCTCTGAACACTAGTGCCCAAACTTGTATGACGGAGATTGGAACACTTAAAGAATGCGCCTTCTTGAATATAACGGATACTGTCGGACAAAATGATGGAGCTCAACAAAGTATCACCAATAAAAGCATGCTCCCCAATTCCATATACGGTATAGGTTATGCCATTATGTTCCACTGTCATGGGAACAATCACATCTCCACTAATAAAAAATTCTTCTCCCCTATCAACAATCACTCTATGATACTGATCGTTGAGAATGGTGTAATACAATGTCTGGCCAGATTCGCAAACTGCTGAGAAGTCGTAGGCAAAACTATAGGCTGTAATGCCAATCAAAAGACTTAAGGTGATAACAAGTTTTTTCATTTTTTTTGGAATTTAATGGGTCGTTGTTTTGGCAAAGATAAACATAATCATTAACTATGCATTAATTTGAATTGTTGAATGTGCAAAATTACACATAAACCATTTCGTTTCAGGTTTTTACTACTAACTCATTTTACCAATAAAACTGAATCATTTTCTCGAAATACCATAATCATTAGTTTGTTTTTGCTTTTCCAGATACTCCGAACAAGTTCTAAAGAAATCACAATCCAACGCCTTGCTAATCTCGAATAATAAAGGCATACTGACCCATTTTTGGCGATAGGTTTTGTAGATGTTTTCTGGAGTGCAGTGTACCTGCTTGGCCAACCACGTGGCCGTGCGGCCTTGTCGGGCAAGTTCAGCCTTGAGAAGTCGGCCTAAGTGGAAATCGGTTGAGGTTTGTGGCGTTTTCGTTTTCATGGTGCTGGGCAGTTAGGGGAGGGCTTTCACCCTTGCCAACAAGCCATGAAGAAAGGCGCTCACCTTTCGTTTGTTTGCTTATTATGTCTGAAGGTTCTGGTAAACCGCTGTGGTAATAAGCACGAAATAGCTTGCGCCTAAATACGCAAACTTTCCGCTTACTTATTCTCCCACTTTAAATTTACCAGATTTTTCAGACAGAGAACAAGAGCGTAAAGCCCTAAATTATATTATGTTAGTTAACTCTCTATGGTTGTGTTTGTTTTATTATGGTGATAATTTCAGGATATTTCAATATAGGAATGTCAATATGTTTTTCAAGGTTCACAGGTTCGTGTCGAAAAGGACTTTCATTTTCCGTAACGTACTGCATTGACTTCTGCGGCAATTTCCTCGTCTGTCATTACGGGGGTCTGCGGGCAGGAATTGATGAATTGCTCAATTGATGCGCGACGCGGACGCAGTTTCCAGCCCATCCTGGCGGCCAATGTCTCCATAAAGCTATGGTCGCGAGAGGGGATTGATATAACGAAGTCTTCCATAACTATCTGTTTTTATTTCACCTGCAAAAATACACTTTTTTCGATAAAACCACTATCTTTGCAGAAAATTCTAGGACTATGATACGATTAGAAATCTGTGCCAACGGCATCAAGTCGTTGCAGAATGCGATGGACGGCTGCGCCCAGTGCGTGGAGTTGTGCGAGTGCCTCGAAGTGGGTGGCGTGACGCCTTCGTTCGGCACTTTGGCCAAGGCCATCGATATTTCGTTTATCCCCCTGCGCGTGCTCATCCGTCCGCGACCGGGCAATTACATCTACGACGAGGAAGAGGTGGAGATGATGAAGACCGACATCATGCTCTGCAAGAAACTTGGCTTCGAAGGTGTCGTCATCGGGGCCTTGAATGACAAGGGTGAGCTTGATGTCGAGACCCTTAAGGCCTTGATGGGGGCAGGCGAGGGGCTGAAGTTCACCTTCCACCGCGCCATCGATGCTTGCGTGAAGCCTTTCGAGGCGGTCGAGAAACTGATTGAACTCGGTTTCGACAAAATCCTCACTTCAGGCGGCAAGCCCACGGCACTTGAAGGTGTCCCGATGATTGCGGAGATGCAGTTGCGCTACGGCGACAAAATCGGCATCATGCCGGGGGGCGGCATCAACCTTGGCAACGTGAAGGACATCCTCAACATGACGGGCGCGGTGCATTGCCACGCTTCGCTGGCGCATTGGGTGCCGCGCTTCAACGAGAAACTCTATCCCAACCAAAAGGACGCTACCGGTGCGACGATGGTATGGACCGAGTCGAACAAGGACTTGATTTACGAAATGGAAAAAATGTTGAACCCGTTTTAATTCATCACAAAACCTACAAAACGAACAAATCTTTATTATGATGTGGCTCGGCAACCGCCTCGCCGCAGGAAAAGAGCCGGTTGGCGAATTTCCATTGAGAAAACGGTTTTGAAGGTTTTGCGGGTTTTGTGAAAAAGAAAATAGCAATGAAAAAAGTATTGGTTTTATTGTCTTTAGTAGCTTTTATGGTTGTCTGCCAGAAAGCCGAGAGCCAAAATGTCATCGAGAAAAGCCTCAACCAAGGCTGGACGCTCACGGGCGACACCTTAAATATAAATATGCAGGTCGATGTGCCATCGGTGGTGCAGCAGAGCCTTTATGAAAACGGCATAATCCCTCATCCTTACCTCGGAACGGTGGAAAACGACCTATTGTGGATTTCCGACCACAACTGGGACTACGTTTTGCATTTCGATGTGAATAGGAAACTCTTTGAAAAAGAGAATATTGAGCTGGTATTTGAAGGCATAGACACGTATGCGGAAGTCTTTTTGAACGGGAAAAAACTATTCTTTGCCGACAACCAATTCCGTTCGTGGAAACAACGCGTAAATGACTTGCTCAAAAAGAAAGACAACCTTTTGGAGGTGCATTTCATCCGTTACGATAGCACGCAAATGGCTTTGTATGACCGGACTACGCCAAAACTACCTGAAAAATATGCCGTCTCGCGCAAAGCACCATATCAACACGGCTGGGACTGGGCACCGAAGTACAAGAACGTGGGCATTTGGAAGCCCGTGAAATTGGTGGGATGGAATGAGGTGCGGTTGGAGAATGCTTATATTGTCACGCAGGCTGCCGATGCCGAGAGCGCGGAACTCGTGCTGCATTTGGATGTTGAAAATGATAAGGATGGCGTGCTTGAGGTCGGTGTCTCGACGCCTTCGAAAGGCTCTGGAGCTGTCTCGACGACTTTAGCCAGCAGGACACTGAGCTTGTCGAAGGGCCGTCAACACACTGTCGTTCCTTTCACCATTAACAATCATCAACTTTGGTGGCCCAATGAGATGGGCGAGCAACCGTTATATGATTTTGAGGTTGTCTTGAAGAGAGGTAAGAAAGTATTGGATACCAAACGGATCAAGTCGGGCATCCGCACTTTCGAGATGGTCGATGAGCCTGACAGCATCGGTCGCGCTTTCTATTTCAAGGTGAATGGCGTGCCGTTCTATGCCAAGGGTGCGAATTATGTCCCTGAGGAAATGATTGAGACATGGACGGATGTCGACAACACCTTGCGTTTGCTCCAAGCGGCCAAAGACGCGCATTTCAACATGTTGCGCGTGTGGGGTGGCGGCATCTATCCTTCTGACGATTTCTTCAACATCTGTGACTCGTTGGGCATCTTGGTTTGGGAAGACTTCATGTATGCGGGCACGATGTATCCGAGCAATTATGCGTTTATCGAATACAATACCCGATTCGAGACGGTTGAGCAAGTCGAACGCCTGGCTTCGCATCCTTCGCTGGCCTTTTGGTGCGGCGGCAACGAGATTTCGGAAGGCTACTACAACTGGGGCTGGCAGCAGTCGCTGGGTTGGAGCGAAGAAGACGATCGTACCATCAAGGCGGGCTATGATAACCTGTTCGGCGTTGATGGCATGTTGCGTTATATTGTTGATGCCTGTGACAAAACACGGCCTTATTGGCCCAGCTCACCCTCGAAAGGCTGGGGACGGCCTGAAAGCCTGACCGAAGGCGACGTGCATTATTGGGGCGTTTGGTGGGGTGAGTTGCCTTACGAGGTCTATCGTGAGAAGGTGGGACGCTTCAACAGCGAATATGGCTACCAAAGCTATCCTGATTACCAGACTTTGTTGAAAATAGCGCAAGGCGAGGCACTGAGCAAGGATGCCGAGGTGATTGCGGCGCACCAGAAGCACGCACGCGGCACACGGCAGATTGACGACTTCATCCAAAAGTATTATCCCTATTCTGATGATTTTGAGCGGTATGTCTATCTGAGCCAGCTCTCGCAGGCCTACGGCATGGAAATCGCGATTGAGGCACACCGCACCGCGAAGCCCTACAATATGGGCACACTCTATTGGCAACTCAACGACGCTTGGCCCGTGACTTCATGGTCGTCCATTGACTATTACGGCAACTGGAAAGCCATGCAATATAAGTTGAAAACCTTATATGCGCCCGTGTTGCTTTCGTTCGACCAAAAAGACTACGGCGTTTTCGTGACCTCCGACTTGACGCGCGACTTGAAAGGTGAGTTGAGGATTAAAGTTGCTGATTTTAAGGGAAATGTGCTGTTTGAAAAGACGATGGAAACGAGAGTTGCCTCCAATGGCAACGAAAAACTCCAAGTGGAAGGTTTGGCTGATTGTTTGGCGGAAGCCGACAAGACCGCGATTTATGTGAAACTTGAACTTGTTGAAAACAAGTCGCTCTTGGCTGAAAGATACTGCTATTTGGTCTATCCCAAAGACTTGAAACTGCCTGAAACTGAACCCACTTTGAAAGTATCTGAAGACAAAGGCCAAATTTGCCTTGAAATTACGGCAGATGCCTTTGCCAAAGACGTGCAAGTGTATTGCACCAATGGCATGGGCAACTTCTCTGAAAACTACTTCGATTTGGAGGCGGGACAGACGAAACGAATCACCTTCACTCCGACCGAAAAACAAGAAAAACTCGATTTTTCTGTTCGCAGCCTGTAACTTTTCTCCTGTTTCTCCGTATTACGTTTGTTGACAAGAAAACAACAAACATTAAAATACCAATACAATGAAAACAAGATTAATTTTCGCAGCCTTGCTGCTGCTGGCCTTCGGAAGCGTGAAGGCGCAAGACAAACCAATCCCTACACCCAATGGGGATGGTAGTAAAATCAACACTTTGGTGGTAAGTGGCACTGGCAGTGTGTGGCTTAAACAAGGTGACAAACTGACGATTAATGATTATGGGCATCACTATCCCAAGTGTCGTGTTGAAGATAGCGTTTTGTATCTTGAAGGTACGGGGGCTCGTGAGTTAACTCTTCAAAATCTGGCTTATTTGAAGGTTTTGGGTACGGCGGGAGTCAGATCAAAGGGTCAGTTGAAAGGTGAGAATCTTTCCATCAACAAAACGGGTACTGGCGTATTAAGCCTTGAGGTCGGCTATAACAACATCTATGTCCGGTCATGCGGGACTGGCGATGTGATTCTTCTCGGCGACTGTAACGTCTTTTGCAGCGAGGTGAAGAGTTTGGGTAAAGTGAATGCAAGTAACCTGAATTATATGGTGTTGGTCGAGAAAAGTGGCGATAAGTGGAACATGGCTATTAATATCGATGATGAACTTACCGATTCTAAACGGAATTTCCTGAATGAGTTGGTTAATAGCGCCGCTCCTTTCTTCGAGGCCGAGTCGAACCGTTCTTGGGACTCTTCTTTCAACGTCAAAGCAGGTTATGAGCCTCTTGATACGCTTCAATTTAAAGAACTGATGCGCGAACTTGGGGTAAACCTCCAACAACTTTCCGATTCGGTAGACTGGGAAAAGTTTGAGCAAGACATGGAACAATGGGGTGCCGATATGGAAGAATGGGGCCGAAAGATGGAGCAGTGGGGCGCAGAGTTTGAGAAAAAGTATGATATGCCCAACAACCGTCCTGAGAAAAAAGATGATTCGCAAGTTCGCGTTATTCGGGTAATGGGCTCGGGCGATGTCGTGGTCAGCCAGACCCCTGGCCAATTTTCGTTGAAGAAAGAAGGTAAGGTAGTCTCCGACTATCGTGTGGTGTCGGAGTTGCTTCCCCTTTCTGGCTCGGACGACTATGAAGTTGAAATCTCGCAACTCGAAAATATCCAATTGCTTTCATCAGCTGATGTGATCAGTAAGGGTACGATAAAAGGTGACTATATCAATATTTATAATAGTGGGTCGGGCGATATAGTTATGAAATTGGATTACGATACCATCCACGTTGTCTTGAATGGATCGGGAGACATCATCCTTCAGGGCAGATGCAATGTGTTGGAAACCATACTGCTTGGGAGTGGTGATTTGAATGTCGACGGTTTGAATGTTGCTGAATCGAATTTCGGTGAAACATCATCGTCAAAGGTAGACAAACCTAAAAACAAGCGTCCCGTAAAAAAGAACCTCCTTTACGATGCCAACTGGAACGGCTTTGAGGCGGGTTTGAACCTGTTGATGGGTCCTAACTCGGCGGGAACTAATTATTTGGAATTGCGCCCCTTGAGGAGTTGGGTGTTCAATTTCAACATCGCTGATGTGGGTATTGCTTTCAACCGCCGTCATACGGCAGGCCTCTACACTGGCATCGGTTTGGGATGGAACAACTATAGTTTCAATCACCCGGTACGTCTGACCAAAGGCGCGAATCAACTTGAAACTGAATGGATTGACCCTGCGGTGTCTGCGGTGAAGAGAAGCAAGCTTGGTGTGTTGTATATCCAGGCACCGTTGATGATTGAGGTGCGTCCTTCCCGTCATTTCTATGTGGCTGCCGGCGTCACAGGTGGATTGCGTGTCGATACTTGGACCAAGATCGTGTTCCGAAACGGTGACGTGAACAAGGTACATAGCGACTATTATGTAAACCGGTTCAAGTTGGATGCCACGTTGCGCATTGGCGGCAACAACTTAGGCTTCTTTGCCCAATACAACATTCTGCCAACTTTCGATGAAGCCCATGCCCCGAGTTACCATACGGCCAACTTTGGTTTCAGCATCAATTTCTAAGAAGATTATGTGAACAAAAAAAATGCCGCTTTCGGGCGGCATTTTTTTTATTGTCATTTCTCTATTTTTTCCTCCCAATATTCCTTGGCTTCCTCAAAACTCTCGTCCGCACGGTTGTATGCGGTAAGGGCGAAGTCGGTGGCGGCCAAGTCGAGCTCTTTTTTGGCGGTGGTTAATCCGGAAGCGATGATGCTGGCAAAACTGTCGTGGCGACCCTTCGTCAGCCAAAGTAGGCCTTTGCCGATGAGCGAAGGCTCGCGGTCGAATTCCTCATTCTCCGAAAAGTCTTTAAAACCGTATTCGTTGATGAACGCCAAGGCGAGGTCGGTGTTCATGCGGTAGGCCAACAGGTTGAAATCGGGTTCGGCCACAGTCGATGAGGTGGGTAACGTGGGCGCTTTTTGAGGCTCCAATTGGGCCACAAGCGGTGCTTCAACTCTTTCTGAAACGGTTTCGGAAAACGTCGGTCTTTCTTTCTTAACGACTTGTGGTTGCGCAAAACGGAAGGTTCTCGGAGGCAAGGTCGTGGTTTCGCTTGCGGTGATGAGTCTTCCTGGAAGGATGGGCTTCAATTCGGCAATGGTCTCGGTTTTTTGCATCGATTTTTTGGGCCACAAGGTGACGGTGAGCAGCAGACCGGCGGCAGCGGCAACTGAGGCGATTTTGACATAGAGCGGGATGATGGTGCGCTTTTTTTCAGAAGGGCGGCCCTTCGACAGGCTCAGGGCCCTTTGCTTCAGGCTTTCTTTTCCCTCGAAGGCAATCTGAGGTGCTTCTAGATGGGGCAATTCCTCGGTGAGTTCGTCCCAGTCCATACCTTGTGCCGCAACGAAGGCTTTCAGCTGCTCTGCCTCGTCGGGGCTGAGGTTACCATCCATGTAATCCAGGAGGTAGGCCTCGTAGTTGTCGGTGGTGATGTTCGTTTTCATGGCACTATGTCGATAAGGTTGTCGATGCTTTTCAGTTTGTTTTTCAGTGCGGTGCGGGCGCGGAAGATATTGACCTTCACCTGTGCCTCGCTCATTCCCGTGATGTCGCCGATTTCTTGGTAGCTGTAGCCCTCGTAGTCGCGCAGCAGCAAGGCGTTGCGTTGTGCTTCGGGCAAGGTGGCCAAGGTCTTGTGCAAGACTTCGTTCACGTCAGGATACTGTCTTGGCGTGGTTTTCGCATCGGCGGGCAAAGGCTCTTCGACGCTCGCAAAGCGTTGACGGTGACGGACTTCGTCAATCATGGCGTGGTGAGCGGTGGTGAAGAGGTAGGATTTCGCCTTCGCAAAATCAATCGTCTTGACTTTCTCCCAAACGCGGGCAAAGCTCTCCTGCACCACGTCCTCGGCCTGCTCGCGGTTGCGGAGGCTTGAGAACGCGAAGCGGAAAAGCCGGTCGGCATATTGCTCCACGCACTGGTTGTACTGACTTCTATCCATCGTTACAAAGGTATTACGGAGATTTGGCGAAAAAGTTACATTGAAATGAAAATTTTCTGTTCAAGGTCCCTGAGCTTGTCGAAGGGCCGACCTGCATATCGAAATTATTCCTACTTTTGCACCAAAATTCTGAAATCATGCTGTTAAATTATATCACTTGGAACGTCGATCCCGTTCTGATACATTTGGGGTCTTTACAGATTCGTTGGTACGGCTTGCTGTGGGCACTAGGCTTTTTCATTGGCTATTTCATCATGCGCCGCATTTATCGAAGGGAGAAAATGACGGATGACTCGTTGGATAAGTTGTTGATATACATGCTCCTTTTTACGATTGTGGGAGCCCGTCTCGGTCATTGCCTGTTCTATGAGCCAGGCTATTACCTCCCGCATCCTTTGAAGATATTTGCAGTGTGGGAAGGCGGTCTGGCCAGCCATGGCGGCGCCATCGGTATCTTGATTGGTTTGTGGTTTTATGCACGTAACTACAACAAATCGAAAAAAGAGAAGGACAACCTACAGAAAATCAACTACATCTGGATCCTTGACCGCATTGTGGTGGCGGTGTGCCTCGTTGGTGCCTTGATTCGCGTGGGCAATGTGATGAACCATGAGATTTATGGTACGCCTACTTCGTTGCCTTGGGGTTTTGTCTTTTTGCGCGGTTCTGAACAGTTCTGCGGTACTTTCGACAACTACACACCTTGCAATGCTTGGGATGCACCTTGTCCGCCAAGCGAGTGGCTGCCTTGCCATCCAACGGGACTTTATGAGGCCTTTTTCTGCCTCTTGGCGATGGGTATCCTGCTGTGGATGTACTACAAGCGCGACCTCGGCCGCAAACAGCCTGGACTGATGTTCGGCACTTTCCTTGTCATTATCTTCGGCTCGCGCATCGGCATCGAGTTCCTGAAAAACGTCCAAGTCGACTTCGAGCGCAACATGGTCTTCGACATGGGGCAGTGGCTCAGCGTTCCTTTCGTCGTTATCGGCATTGGGATGATTATTTGGAGTTTTGTAAATCGAAGAAAGGTGGAAAGCCGGAGATGATGTGCTGAAAATAGAAACCAAAAAACCAGCGTCCGAATGACTCGAACGCTGGTTTTCTTTTAGGGCAAAGGCAAAGCCTTATTCTACATAGTACAAGGAAAGGAACTGCGTCATTTGGTCGGTAATCTGCTGCGCCAGTTCGGTGCGTTCGTACCGTTTGGCCACGTCGCTGAAGTGCTTGAGTAGACTCAAACCCTCGTCGATTTCGTCTTCATAATAGTTCCTGAACCTAGGTCCCATGCTGCCGTAATATCTCACCTTGTCGCAGTAGTTGTTGACTTCCTTGGTGAGGTAATCATCGCCCTTGTCGGTTGCTCCGCAGATATAATACATCTCTGGGAATTGATAGGTGCGGATGTCGGCAGGGAACTTGTCGTTGGGGAAGAACTCCTGGAACTTGTCCATCACGATGACAGCTGAGTCGAATTGCTCATGGTTGACCAAAGCCTGAGACAAGCGTGAATAGGCCTGTTGTGCATAGGCCGCGTTGCGCACGCTCTCGCGGTCGGGCACCACGCCTTCTTGGTTCATGCTGCCCCAATTGGTGATGCCTTCGTTGGCTTTGGTGACCAAGAGGTCGTAGCTGCCGTCGCGATACACGCCACCTACACCTTTATAATAGTCTTCGGCCACGACGGGGATGAAGCGGTATGACAAGCCTTCCATGTGCAAGTACTTGTCGATGCCCAACACCTTGGCCATATCGCTGAACGAGGTGAAATACACCGGACGTTCCCAGTTGTTGGTGGCCATGAAGTCCAAGAGCATGATGGAGTTTTTGTACATCCAGTTGTCCTTGATTTCCCACGTGATTTCGTCAACGATTTGGTCTTTCATGCTTTCGGGGACGATGCCGTTGCGGATGCAGGCCTCCTTGTCGACGGTGAGTTTCACGCTGCGGCAGGGGATGTAATTATAGGTGGTGCCCATGTAGCGCTTCACGGCCTTGGGATTGTGCAAGAAGTCGATGACCTGTTTCAGCTCCACCTGTTTGCCCTTGAAGTAATCTTCCTCCTCAACGGGAATCTGTTCATTGACACCGTTGTTGTATTCTTGGGGTGTCAAGGTGAGGGGCAGACGCTCCGATTCATAGACTTTGCGTCCCATTTGGTGAACATACCAATAACCGCTCGACAACATGTAGTTGCACACACGCACGTCGGTACGGAAGCCTTCCACCTCTTGCACGTACCACAAGGGGAAGGTGTCGTTGTCGCCACGGGTGAAGATGACGGCATTGGGGGGCAGTTGCGCGAGGTAGTTCTTTGCCCAGTCGCGAGCCGAGGTCTTGCCTGAGCGGTTGTGCTCTTCCCAACCATTGGCGGCCAAAACACAGGGCACAGCGAGGAAACAGGCCAAACCTACCGCAATTGTCGTGACCATACTGCTTTTCTTGGTCAGCCTGCCAATCCAGTCGATGATGGCGATGACGCCGAAACCAATCCAGATGGCGAAGGCATAGAACGAGCCCGCATAGCTGTAGTCACGCTCACGGGGCTGCTGCGGGGTCTGGTTCAGGTAGATGATGATGGCCAATCCCGTCAGGAAGAAGAGTAGGAAGACAATCCAACTCTGCTTCAGGTCTTTGTTAAGCAACCAAATCAGGCCAATGATGCCCAGGATGAGTGGCAGGAAATAGTAGGTAGTACGACCTGGGTTTTGCAGGCAGGCGGGGATGTTGTCCTGGTTGCCGAGACGAGCGTTGTCGATGAAGCTGATGCCGCTGAGCCAGTTGCCATGGCTCAGTTCGCCTTGACTCTCGATGTCGTTCTGACGGCCCACAAAGTTCCACATGAAGTAGCGCCAATACATCCAGTTGCATTGGTAGTTGATGAAGAACTTCAGGTTCTGCCCGAAGGTAGGCTTGTTGACGGTGACGGTCTCGCCACGGTAGTTCCTGACCCTGACGGGTGTGCCTTGAACGACACCACGAGCGTCTTTGCGATAACTTTCATAGATATCCGAGTGCGAACCTCTTTGTGTGCTCCACATGCGCGGGAAAAGAGTCTTCATTTCATCGGGATATACGGGAACGCTACGTTTGTTGTCATCGGTGATGACGTAGCGACCTGCTTCTTTGTCCTTGACATACACGGGCTTGCCGTCTTTCAGATCAACAGCGGGGGCATTGTAATAAGGCCCATAAAGCAAAGGCCAACTACCATATTGATCGCGATTGATATAAGCCAGCATCGAAAGGGCTTCCTTGGGCTCGTTCTCATTGATGGGCGTGTTGGTATTGGCCCTGATAATCAGCATGAAGAACGATGAATAGCCGATGAGGATGAACATAAAGGAGAGGATAGCAGTATTCCAAATCACCTTTCCTTTCTTGCCCGTGTACCATAATCCCCAGACGATGAGGCCGATGATGATGGCGAAATAGACAATGGAACCAAGGTTAAAAGGTGCGCCAAGTGAGTTCACAAAGAACAACTCCATCTTGCCCGCCATGTTGATGACTTGAGGCACGAGGAACATGTTGATGAACCACAACAAAGCCACGGAGACCACGCCCGCCAGCACGAAGCCCCAGAACGAGGTCTTTTTCCATTTCTTGAAGTAGACCACGTACACGAAAGCGGGGATACACAGCAAGTTAAGCAAGTGCACGCCGATGGAAAGGCCGATAAGGAAAGCGATGAAGATGATCCAACGGGTGCTCTGTGGGTCGTCGGCAACTCGTTCCCATTTCAGGATGGCCCAGAAGGTGATGGCGGTGAAAAGCGACGACATGGCATAGACCTCGCCCTCCACGGCGTTGAACCAAAATGACTCGGTGAAGGTGTAGGCTACTGCGCCGACAAATCCAGCCAGCAGCACACCTATTTTATTTACCCAAGGTGCGTCTTCGCCTTCCTTCATCCACACTTTTTGCACCATCATGGTGATGGTCCAGAACAGGAATACGATGGTGAGACCGCTGCAAATGGCCGACATCACGTTGACCATCATGGCCACCTTGGTGACATCGCCACCCGCAAAGAGTGAAAAGAAACGTCCAATCATCTGGAACAACGGTGCCCCAGGCGGGTGACCCACTTGAAGTTTGTAAGCCGTTGAAATGTACTCACCGCAGTCCCACCAACTCACGGTAGGCTCGAGCGTGAGGAAATACACGACGGTGGCAATCAGTCCTGCCAACCATCCTGTAATGTTGTTTAACCTTTTGAATGTCATAATGATATTTATGTTACTTGTTGATTCTTTGATAGGTGCGAACCTTTATTTCTTAACGGTAGCCGAAATGTTCTTGTCGCGAGCAGGAGTTTCTTGGTCTTGCATGTGTTCGGCTCTGTATTTGCCTTGTGGTATGTCCGCGAAAATGTATTGGTTGCAATTGCGTGCCGCCACGATATGATCGGTCAAGGCTGTGTTAATGGCCGAAACGGCAAGGTTGGCCAACGAGCCTACCAAACCGCCACCATAGTAATTGTTGTCGCTCAGGTCAAGGTAAAGGTCACAGGTGCGATCGAACAGCACTTCGTTCGTGCGCGTCGACTTCACGATGTAGGTGATCTTGGTCTCAATACCGAAGCCTTTCTTCTTCCATTCGTCAATCACAGAGAAGATGACGGCATCGGCACCAAACACCTTGCCGAACATGCCCACGTTTCCTTCAATGAAGTTCTCTGCATCGTAGGCACTTTCCGCCTTGAAGATTTCCATGGCCAAGTGAGGCGAGATGACGTAGTAACCTGCTTCAGCCAAGGGCTGGCTGATGGAAGTATAGAGCAAGTCCTTGGCTTCTACGTTATTAGAGTTGTTGATAGGGGGCATGACCAACAAAGTCACGGGTTTTTCATCGTACATTTTGGGATACAACTCTCCTCGTGTATGGTTCAGTGTTTCGCACGATGCAAACAGCAACGTGCACAATGCGATGAGGATGAAATGGAACTTTTTCATGGCTATTGTTGGCTGAATTTATTGACTAAAGGTTGGATGAAAATAGAAGATTCGGGGTACAGTTCCATCTCCTTTTGCAGCATTTCGATTCCTTTCTCTCTGAATGACGTGCCGTAGTCGCTCAAAGTGTCGAATACCTCTTTTTGCTTTTTTGTAGCATGATTGAGGAAGGTCTCAGCAGTGCCTGAACTGAGGAGAAGGTAGCCATATTCGGCGCAGATGCCAGGAGGAATCACGCCTCGTTGGCCTCCGGGATGGGTGACCATGTACTCGTATTGGCACAAAAGGGCGCAAACGCTCTCTGGAGTTTGTGAATGGTAGTTGTCGTAAAGCAGTGTTTCGTATTCCGAGGCGTTTTTTGAACTGTTTTTGTACCCCCAGTTGTATAGCATCGGCTTGGTTTCGATGCACGAACTGAGTGCCAAGGTTATGCCTATGAGAATAAGCAACTTCTTCATAACTCGATGATTTTGGTGTCGCCCGTAGAGAGCATCACTTCCTTGGAATAGACGGTTTGACCGTTGCGTTTCACTTCAATTGTGTGTCTGCCAGGAGTGGTCTGAATGGCACTTTTGGCCGTTTCCTTGATGTTACGGCGGGTTTTATGGGCAATGTTTTTGACGGTGGTTGTGGTAAAATGTTGGTCGTCGATGGTAACATTGATATCATAGGCACTTGAGGCTGAAAAGCACACTGAAGCTTTGTCTTCAACACCTGAGGTTACGGTATAGTTGCCCACACCACATGAATTGAACAAGGTAGCCACGAAAAGGCATAAGGTTGCGATGATTATCTTTTTCATAGTTTATTTCTCCATTAAATAATAAAGTTCAAGATGGTCGGTATCGATGGCTTCGCCTTCGTAAGTGGCAAAGGAGATTTCTGTTTCTGGGGTATCGCCGAAGTTGGCAGTCACGGTGACTTGTCCCAATCTCTTGCCAGGGAGTTCAACGTTGGCGCCAGTTTGCGGGTTGTTGACCATTTTACCTTTTTTATATAAGCCAAATGTGGTGCCAGGGGTGATACCTTGTGTGACACCGCCCGAAATGACATATTCACCATCCTCAACGGTTAAGATATAGCCTCTCCAAGGCTTGTCCATGCATTTGTTGATGATGTTCTCGACAAGTTGGGTGAGTGCAGCCGAGATGGCTTTGTCGCTCAGCGTGGCATCGAATCCGGCTGTGCCGCCAATGCCCAAAGTGGTTTTCGAAGAGGTTTCGGCTTGGCCTTTTGCTTCATCGGAATAGATGATGAGGCCTGATGCCACATCGACGAGGCGCACGTTCACGGTAGCCTCAACAGTTTGTGTCTTGGTACTGCTGAAGATGCCTTCGTCGCCTTCTGTCTTGCGACCAAATTGCGTGATGGAGCCAAGAATGATATAGTCGGCACCAATCTTCTGCATTTCGCTTCCGGCTTCCTTGACGATGACATCAAGGTCGTCACGTTCTAACAGGATGAACTTTTCGCTGGCTGCGAGTTTCGACGAAAGAATGTCCATGGCTTGCTTGCGCATAGGGTCATTCTCGCGGTCGTAGAAAATGCCTTTCCCATACTGGGTCTCATTGGTGAATCGGCCGATGGCCACTTTGCGTTTCAAAGTTTTGCCTTCTTGGGCAAATGAAACGGTGCTGAATGCTGTAACGAGCAAAACAGCAAGAATCAGTCTGATGTTCTTCATTTTATTGTTTGTAATTGATGATTCAATCGGATATAGCTTGCAAAAATAGGGAATTTTGGAATATATTAGGCTGTTTTCTTACAATTGTACAGCGTTTTAATCTTATAACGACGAAATGGAATGATTATTATTTTACTTTTTTTCCAAAAAAATGAAAAAAACGCTTGCGCGTAACGAAATTAGTTGTACTTTTGCAGCCGCATTCGGGAACGAATGATGTCGAGTGGTGTAATGGCAGCACTGCAGATTTTGGTTCTGCCTGTCAAGGTTCGAATCCTTGCTCGACAACTTGAGGTGGAAGAAAAGACCTGCTACTTTGAGTAACAGGTTTTTTTATTGTAAAAGCTAAGGTCCCTGAGCCTGTCGAAGGACCGATTTAAACGATTGAAGTTGAAATGATTAACAAAGAACAAGTAGCAACCCTCTGCGAAGAAGCCCTCGCCAACAGCGACCGCTTCCTCGTGGAAGTGAAGGTGAAGCCCAACAACGTGATCGAGGTCTACGTCGACGCCGACACGGCTGTCAATATCGACCATTGCGCCGAACTCAGCCGTTTCATCAACGAAAAAATGGACCGCGATGTGGAGGACTACGAACTGAGCGTGTTGTCGTGGGGCCTTTCGGGTGCCTTGAAGATGGATCGCCAGTTGCAGAAATATGTGGGCAAGGATGTGGAAGTGAAGACGAAAGAAACGGGCAAGATGCAAGGCAAGTTGGTGAGTTTCGATGACGAGAAAGTTGAATTTGCTCCCGCACCGAAAAAGTCCTCGAAGAAGAAACCAGCCGAAGAGCCTGTAAACCTGTTCTTTGAACGCAAAAAAGTGGAAGTCAAACCCGCAATAATCTTTTGAATTTTAAACCTTTGAATAATTAAATCAACAATATAAAAATGGATAACTACAAATTAGTAGAAACTTTCTCGGAATTCAAGGAATTCAAGAACATTGACCGTGAAGCCATGATGCGCATCATTGAGGATGTGTTCCGTGGCATGTTGAACAAGAAGTTCGACACCGACACCAACGACTTCATCGACATCATCGTGAACGTCGACAAGGGCGACTTCGAAATCTACCACAACCGCACCGTGGTTGAGGATGACGAACTGACCGACCCGTTGCGCCAAATCAAACTGTCGGATGCCATCAAGATTGAGCCTGACTTTGAGGTGGGTGAAGAAGTGAATGAAGAGCTGCGCATCGAGAATTTCGGTCGCCGCGACATCCTCGCTTTGCGTCAGAACCTTCAGACCAAAGTCTCTGAGTACGAGAAGGAAAATATCTTCCAGAAGTACAAGGAAAAGGTGGGTGAGATTATCACCGCCGAGGTGGCTCATGTGTGGAAGCGCGAGATTGTAGTTATCGACGACGAGAATATCGAACTGATTCTGCCCAAGATCGAGCAGATTCCGAGCGATATTTATAAAAAAGGTGATACCATCCGCGCCATTGTGAAAAGCGTGGAGAGTGTCAACGGTTCACCGGTGGTCACGCTTTCGCGTACTTCCGAGATTTTCTTGCAGCGTCTGCTCGAAGCCGAGGTGCCCGAGATTTATGACGGCCTCATCACCATCAAGAAGATCGTCCGCGAGCCTGGCCAGCGTGCCAAAGTGGCTGTGGAGTCCTATGACGACCGCATCGACCCCGTTGGCGCTTGTGTTGGTATGAAAGGAACACGTATCCATGGCATCGTCCGCGAGTTGCGCAACGAAAACATCGATGTCATCAACTGGACTTCCAATCCGACCTTGCTTATCACCCGCGCCCTGAGCCCTGCCAAGATTACCAACATTATCTTCAGCAGCGACAACACCATGGCCAATGTGTATATGGAGAACGACCAAATCAGTCTGGCTATCGGTAAGGGTGGCTACAACATCAAGCTTGCCGGCAAACTCACTGGCTATGAAATCGACGTTTATCGTAACAGCGAGGCTGACAACGCCGAAGAGGATGTCGACCTGCAAGAGTTCTCCGACGAAATCGACCAGTGGGTCATCGACTCCCTCATCCGCATGGGCTGCGATACGGCCAAGGCTGTCTTGTCGTACACCCCTGAAGAGGTGGCCAACCGTGCCGACCTCGAAATTGAGACGGTCAAGGATGTGTTCCGCATCCTGAAGGCTGAATTTGAACAAGATGCCGAATGATGCTAAGGCATTATAAATAAACGAGAAACAAAGAGAAAGAAACTATGTCCGAAGAAACTAATTTCACGATTCGATTGTCGAAAGCGGCAAAAGAATTCAATGTGGGGGTGCAGACGATTTTGGAGTTCCTGGCCAAAAAGGGGTTCCAAGTCGAGTCCTCACCGAATACGAAGCTCACGGCAGACATGTATGCGCTGCTCGTGAAGGAATATCAGGGCGAGAAGGATGTGAAGAATGAGGCCATGAAATTGGGCAACCTCTCTTACAAAGGGGGTAGTGTTTCCGTTGAATCGGCATTGCAGTCGCAAAAGGCCGTCGAAGAAGAGGATCACGAGGAAGTGATTATCCGAACGACTACAATATCATCGCCAGTGAAGAAAACGGCTAAGCCAACGGCTGACGCTGAGCCTGAAAAGGTTGAGCCGAAGGAAGAGATGCCAAAACAAGAAGTGGAGCCCGCTCCTGTGAAGGCCGAGCCTGAAAAGGTTGAGGCCGAAAAGAAGGAGGAAAACGCTTCAGGCATTTCCTTGAACATCGTTGGAAAGATTGACCTTGAGCCGAAACCTCGTCAAGAGAAGAAAAAAGAAAAGAAACCTGAAAAACAACCAGAAAAGCAACCTGAAAAGCAGCAGCCTGCCAAGCCTATAGAAAAGAAGCAGGAGAAGCCTCAACAGCCCAAATCCGTTGAGCCGAAGAAGGAAGAACCTGCCAAAGAGAAAAAGGAAGAGAAGCCTGTTGAGCCGAGAGTCATCCGTTTGGAAGCTCCAAAACTTCAAGGTCCAACAGTGTTGGGCATGGTTGAACTGCCTGTTGAAAAGAAGAATGGCGGTAAGCCTGGCGATTCGAAGAAAAAGAAGCGCAAACGCATCATGGGCGGCAAGCCTGAAGGATCCTCGGAGAACCCGACTGGAGCGAATGTGAATGTTGGTGGCGGCAAGAAACAAGAAGCCGGTAAGCAGGGCAAAGGCCAAAAACCCGCTGATCAAGGTGGAAAGAAAGGTCCGAAGGACAGCCCGAAACCCAGCAAGAAAGACAAGAAGCAAGGCAAACGCGAAGAAAAGCCTGAACTGACCGAAGAGGAAATCTCAAAGCAGATTAAGGACACTTTGGCCCGCCTCGCTCCTATGGGCAAGTCGAAGACCTCCAAGCACCGCCGTGAGAAGCGTCAAGCCGTGGCTGGTACCATGATGGAGGAGATGATGCGTCAGGAAGAGGACAAGAAGGTCCTGAAGGTGACGGAGTTCGTCACCGCCAACGAGTTGGCTACCATGATGAATGTGCCCGTGGTGAAAGTCATTGGCACTTGCATGAGCCTTGGTATGCCAGTCTCCATCAACCAACGTCTTGATGCCGAGGCGCTCTCCGTGGTGGCTGAGGAGTTCGGCTTCCAAGTCGACTTTGTCAGCGCGGATGTGCAGGAAGCCATCGCCGAGACAGAAGAGAAAGACCGTGAAGAGGATCTTGTCCCGCGTGCTCCTGTCGTCACCGTCATGGGTCACGTCGACCATGGTAAGACCAAACTCTTGGACTACATCCGTAATACCAATGTCGTGGCCGGTGAGGCCGGTGGTATCACCCAGCATATCGGTGCCTACGAGGTGACCACTGAGAGCGGCAAGAAGATTACCTTCTTGGATACACCTGGTCACGAAGCCTTCACGGCTATGCGAGCCCGTGGTGCCAAGATCACCGACGTCGCCATCATCGTCATCGCTACCGATGACAGTGTGATGCCGCAGACCGTCGAGGCCATCAACCACGCACAAGCTGCCGGTGTGCCTATCGTCTTCGCTCTGAACAAGATTGATAAGCCCACCGCCAACCCTGATAAGATTCGTGAGCAGTTGGCCAACATGAACATCCTCGTCGAGAGCTGGGGTGGTAAGTACCAAGACCAGGAAATCGCCGCTAAGATTGGTTTGAACGTCGATGCACTGCTTGAGAAAGTGTTGCTTGAGGCTGAGTTCCTCGACCTGAAAGCCAACCCCAACCGTCTGGCTAAAGGTACGGTCATCGAGTCCGCTTTGGACAAAGGCCGTGGTTATGTGGCCAAGATTCTGGTGCAGAACGGCACATTGAAGATTGGTGACATGGTGCTGGCTGGCACTACCTATGGTAAGGTGAAGGCCATGTTCGACGACCACAACCGCCCCGTCAAGGAGGCTGGTCCTTCTACACCGGTGTTGTTGTTAGGTCTGAATGGCGCTCCCATGCCAGGTGATGCCTTCAACGTGATGACCGACGAGCGTGAGGTGAAAGCCATCGCCAACCGTCGTGAGCAGTTGCAGCGCGAGCAGACACGCCGCACCAGTCCGCACATCACCTTGGACGAAATCGGTCGTCGTATCGCTATCGGCGACTTCAAGGAGCTCAATATCATCGTCAAGGCCGACGTGGACGGCTCTGTGGAGGCTTTGGCCGACAGCTTGTTGAAGCTCTCCACCGAGGAGGTGCAGGTCAACGTCATCCACAAGTCGGTGGGTGCCATCAGCGAGTCGGACGTTATGCTGGCTTCGGCATCCAACGCCGTCATCGTGGGCTTCAATGTGCGTCCTACCGCACAAGCGCGTAAGATGGCTGAGAACGAGAAAATCGACATCCGTCTTTACTCCATCATCTACACCGCCATCGAAGAGATCAAGGCCGCTATCGAAGGTATGTTGGCTCCTGAGATCGAAGAGGTGGTCACCTGCAACCTCGAGATTCGCGAGACCTTCAAGATCAGCAAGGTCGGCACCATCGCCGGTTGTATGGTCTTGGACGGCAAGATCACCCGCAGCACGAAGATCCGCGTCATCCGCGACGGTATCGTCATCTACACGGGCTTGCTTGGTTCCTTGAAGCGTTACAAGGACGACGTCAAGGAAGTCAGTGCCGGTATGGACTGCGGCTTGAACATCGAGAACTTCAACGACATCAAGGTCGGCGACATCATCGAAGGCTACACTGAGAAGGAAGTCGCAAGGAAGCTGTAAGTCGGTTTTCTTTGTTTGAAAAATGGCGATTTGTATTTCACGAATCGCCATTTTTTGTCTCATTCTTATCTATTGCTGCTATGGTAACTGAATACGGACCATTATGGGTCGATGGTCGGAAGCCGCAGGCTCGTCAATCACACTATATTCTAATGTCACAGCAGGCCGAACTTTGAACGAGGCAACGTAGTCGATGCACTCCTGTGGCTCGTCGGCAGGGTAGGTGGCTTGGTTGCCTGAATTGAGGGTAAAGTACTTTGTCAGCTCTTGCAATAGCTGTGAGTCGGGAGCGTCGTTCCAGTCGCCTGCAAGGATGAACGGCTTCTGCCAGCGATGGGCTTCTTCCACAATCAATGGGATGGAAGCCAAGCGTTGCTCCTCTTCAAGGTCCAAATGGGTGCAGGCCAACACAAAGTCTTTTAGCTCCACCACCAACAATACGCGCGGTTCCTCGCCGGGCAGGGGAATACGTTTCGTGCTCAAAGGTTGTTCGCGAGTGAGGATGCCCACACCATATTTACCTCCGTCAAAGTCGATGGCACTTCCAAAAATAGGATAATATCCTGTGCGGATAGCCAACTCACTCAACTGATCGTGATGTCCGCTTCGGCCTGTCATGCTGTCCAACTCCTGAAGGGCCACCATATCAGGCTGCTGCTCAGAGATAACGGTTGCCGTGCGGTCATAATCCAAAACCATATCCATGCCTGCACAATGACGCACATTGTAACTCATTACTTGTACCTGTGATGGTTTCTCGGACTGGTTCTGCCCAATGGCCACCAGAGTTATGACCATTAGCATGAACACCAAAACGATTCTTTGTCTCATACCATTACTTGTAACTTATTTCATTTTGGCCATCACTTTCAGCAACTGTTCACCCAAGCCAATCGTGTAACCCTGTTTTACAAATACCACCTCGCTGTTGGCGTTGGCAATGATGAAGATGGGACGACTTTCGGTGTTAAGGTGAAGTCCATCGACGATTTCATCGCGGATGTTGCCTTCATCGAGGCCGTAGACAATGCCTTCTGGCAATTCGCTGAAATTCTTCAACTTGAACTTGTCGTAATTTTCTTTGTCGCTGAAAATGAAGATTATGGGCAAGTTGCTGTCTTCAAAATCCTTGCGGAAGGCAGCGATGTCCTGCATGGCATGGGTGGTTGGCTCGCTACCTTGGTCTAAATAACCGAGAATGAAATAGTTGTCTTTAATCAGTTGCTTGGGGTTACTTATTTCGCCAGCCTCAGGGTCAGTGAATTTGCTGTCAGCATAGAAACTGCCGATGACATGAATCTCATTGCCAGGTTGGCGCAACACGAGGTTGACCTGTGTAGTCTCACCAGCTTTGATAGTGAAGAACTCGCTGTGAGTCAAGGCAGTGCCATCGTCCAGACGAGTGCCTGCCGTAAGGATGTAATAGCCTTCGTCCAAAGGCGTAGGATGGTTGAAAGTGGAAAGCATCATGCCGTCGTCGATGCCGGGGTCTTTGGCGTCGTAGGCCAAAAGTCGGAAACTGTTGCCATCGAACTTCTTGATGCTAAAGTGCGTATAATATTTCGGGTCGGCGACGGAAGCGGTGGGGTAATAATGGATGTCCAAATAGCCGACAGCTATGTTGGCGGGTTCAGCAGCTTCGAAATCCACATTGGTCCATTCCTTGCCGAAGTACTGCACATTGCCGTTCACAGGGTTGATTTGCGCAGCGATACCCAAACTGCGAGCCATAGCCACAAAGAAAATATTGCGGGAATGGCGGTCGGCTTTGCGGGCTTTCAAAACGCCAACCGGCGAAATAGGGATGCGCTGTAATGCTAACTCGTCGTCAACGAAGATATTATGTTTCACCCAATCGACCAAAAGGGAGGGATTGTCATGGTATTGTTGTCTTTCCGCTTCTGGGAAAAACTCCGTAAGGGCCTTGCGCCAAGGCACAATCATTTCATTGCTCACGCGTGGGCTGAGAATATATTCGTCGTACAACTCTGGTGGCATGGAGATGATGGACGAAGTAAGGTCCGGCGTATTGTCAAGATGGTCTTGTAACACTTCAAGGCTGATGTCGCGTAAATCCTTGTCGGAGATGTTTTGCAACAGGTTCACCGCTTTGATTTCCTGGTTTTTGCTTTGGGCATATTTTACGAAGTCAGCAATGGTTTGGTAGTTGCCCCATGTCTTTTCGGAAATGCGACATAGGGTTTTGTTGCCTGTGTTGGCAATAATACTCATCTGTGCATCTTTACAAGCCTTAATGTAGGCATTGCGCAGCGAGTCTTCGTAAGCACCACGGCGGTCGTTTTCGGCACGCATTTCAGGCGTGACTTCAGGCAAAACACTGGTTGGTGGGGGAGGCACCATGTCAAACTCAAAAACTTCTTCCGTGTTTTCCTCGTGGTCAAGGGTGATGATGACGTTTTCTTGCTCACCTGACTTGAAGACTTGGAAGCCGAACTTGCCGTCTTTCGCAGCGTATGCCATCATGTAGCCCAAACCCGCCGTGAGCCAGGTCTGTCCTTTCTCGTCGGTAGTTTTTTTCACCACGGTGCAGAACTCGGCATAGTTGTAAATCTTGAACTCTACAGGCAGGTTGGCTTGTGGTTGGCCGTTCTCATCCACAACGGTGAAAGTGGTTTTGGCGGTCTTGCCATAGTTGTCCACCACGTTGATTTCCGTGTAGTTGTGGTTGCGGCTAATGATCTCCTCGGGACCGTCGTAATCGCCGAAGACGCGGGTATGTAATAATAAGGTGCGCGAGGCTGGCTCGTTGAACCAACCCAAATCCAGTACAGGTTCAGGCTCGCAGGCACCGAGGAAATGCCATTGGCCATCCGCCCAAGCCTCCACCCAGGCGTGATTGTCGTCGCAATGCGCCCAGCGGGGCGTGTAGACCTGTCGTGCAGGGATGCCCACGGTGCGCAAGGCCGTCACTAACAGCGTCGATTCCTCGCCGCAGCGTCCCCATGAGGTCTTGATGGTAGCCATCGGGGCAGAAGTTCGGCTGTCGGAGCCTTTGTAGTTCACATGCTCATGGCACCAGTGGTTCACTTCGAGGACGGCATCATATAATGACAAATCTTTCACGCGGCCTTTCAGTTCCTCGTAATAGGTGCTTCGGAAAGCATCGAGGTTCTCGTTATTGACGCGCACAGGCACCACAAAATGCTTGAATTCGCGTTCGGGAATGTTGGCACCCCAAGGTAGCTCTTCCTTGGCGCGGAAGGCATAATGGATGCACTCGCGGTAATAGTCTTCGGTATAGTCCACGCTGTCGCCGAGGGGCATGTATGCGTAGAGGAATTCGAGGGCTTCTTTTTCGGTGAAAGGTTTTTGTTTTGGCTCTCCCGCGCAGCTTGAAAGGAACAAGGCAGAGCAAGCAAGAATAATTAATAAGGTGTTTTTCATATCAAAACTATTTTCGGCAAAATTAGAAATTTTCCGACATTCATCTTGCATATCCCGAAAATTCCCTATTTTTGCCCTTGCCAAACCGAGAGAAAACGGATTGGCGAAGAAAGCGCATTTTTCGCTTTATTCCATTATGGTGAAACTTGGACACTTTTACTATGAACATGGAATAAGGAGAAGGTGAATGCTTCCATTGGTTTGTAATCGTTTATCATTCGATACATCCCTGTGGAGCAATTATCCAACCTTATTTTTGTTCATACAGGGAGTCCAAGCCCTCGCCATAGAAATAGGGCAAAGATGAATGGCTCCACTCTCTTCTGTTGCCAAAGTTGTTCCCATTTGAGCCGTTGTGGGAAAAAATGCTTGAAAAATGAAGAGGATCGTAAAAACTATGGCTTTCACCATGCTTTTGATTGTGATGGCTTTCGCTTCGGGATGTAAAAAAACAGAAGAACCGAATGACAATGGAAACGGAGGGGGTGATACTCCTGGACAAGGTGGAGGATTTGAAGCACCTGATGTGTGGACATTGGATGTTAATGGTGTGAGGATTGAAATGATTAAAGTTCAAGGTGGCACTTTTTGGATGGGTGCTCAAAACACAGACCAAAACGGGCAGAATTATGACGAGCAAGCTGGTGATTTAGAATCACCCGTTCATCAAGTAATATTGAGTGACTATTACATTGGCAAATATGAAGTGTCGCAGGAACTTTGGCGGGCAGTAATGGGAACTAATCCAAGCCATTTTGAAGGTGATTATTTGCCAATAGAAAATGTGGGAATCAATGCTATTAAGGATTTCCTATTTTCTCTAAATGCAATATTGAGTGAAAAGATTGGCGATTATCAATTCAGATTGCCAACCGAGGCCCAATGGGAGTATGCTGCGAAAGGTGGAAAATCAAGTCAATCTTATCGATATAGCGGCAGCAATAATTCAATCCTTGTAGCATGGTATAGTCAAAATAGCGACAATCAGACACACCCTATAGGAAGCAAAGAGCCCAACGAGTTGTTCCTCTATGATATGAGTGGCAATGTGGCGGAGTGGTGTAATGATTATGCGGGAGGTTATGTTGGAGCATTGCAAACAGACCCAATTGGGCCATCTTTGCAGTTTGTTGGAGATAATGTCGGATATATCGTTAGAGGAGGCTCGTGGAAACGTGGTTCAAACGATTGTAGATCTTCATCGCGTGATGCTCGTGACACAGGAGAACCTTATATTGGATTTCGATTAGTACTTTCAAAATCTGTAGGACAAGCAAGCGTTCCTGGTTTATTGACATATGAAGCAAACAGTATCACAACAAATTCTGTATGTATTAGCGGTGCTCTTATGAGTGATGGAGGTAGTTATCCATCAGAATGGGGTTATTATTATGGCACCTCATCAGATTTAGCTGCAAATGGCATTTGCTTCCCTGTTTCAGAACCTAGTTATTATTTTAGAGATACTCTGATAAATCTTTTGGATAACACGAAATACTATGTCTGTGCATACGCAAAGAATGAGATTGGAATTGGCTATGGTAATGTGGTGGAGTTTACTACTTTTGAAAACATTCCCACCACCATCAGTATTTCCAATGGAGCAGGTTATGCCAATGAGAACACCCAGATTTTTTCGGGTGATGAAGTCATTGTGGGATTTGTGGCTACAGGATGGAGATTGACTAAATTGGAAGTGGCAATTACCCAAAATAATGCTGTACTTGCCACTCATTTTGTGACTATAGAGAACCAAACGAACTACACCTATTCTCATCCTTTTACTATCAATGCTCAAGGCGTGGTGAACATCAGTGGTACTGTTACCGATGCGTACGGACAGACTGCCACTGTAAGCTTCAACATTTTCTGTACTGAGAAACCCAATACAAAATTCATTGGCCATTATGAAGGCAATGCTTTGGCTACAGGAAAAACAGAAATCAATCTCAGCGGTATGGAACCTATGCAAGAAGAGTTCATCAACCGAGAAATTCCTGTTATTCTTGATCTTACTGAAGGTGAGAACATGTTTGAAGTCATTGGCACCTACAAGATTAGTAATGGTGACCTAATGGAATGTAAAGGTACGGTTGATGGCGATATTATCATATTTGAGACTATACATGATTGTATTACAATTAACTATGACTTGAATGGATTCACCATAACTCCCTTAGTGTATGTTACTTGCAACGTAATGGGAACTCTAAACAGTGAGGTTTTGTTGCTTGAAGGCACATACGTCGGCGACGGTGAAACCCATTTGTTTATTTATAATGGCACGGCGGCTATTGAGGGCACAATCGGTGGTGGTCTGACCAAAATGCGTTGACTTTAGAAGAAAACTTGTTTAAGTACCATTGTCAAGTCCATTCCTAAACCTTCATTTTCAATGGAGCAACAGGGATGGCTTTTTATTTCAACCCTTCCATCAAAAACTTCCGCAAATGCAAATGAATAATGCCGTTATCGTCGTTTCGGGTGACAAGCGGCGTCATCGAAATGACATATTTCGGATAGTTGTAGAACACAATTACAAATGCCGTTCGAAATCCATCCGTTCGTGAAGGATTCGGACGATTTCTACGCCATCTTCTACTAGAATGTAGAAAATCAGGTGTTTGTATAGGCGATGACCGTACAGCTCTGGCATGATTTCTTTGTATTCCTTGTCCAAATAGGTAGGGTGAAGGGCAATGTCTTGGCAGGCTTTTAACAGCTCATGATAGTAAAAGTCGGCTTGGTCCTCCGACCAAGTCTCAAGCGTGTACAACCAGATGGAATCTAGGTCTTCTACCGCTTCGTTGGACAAGTGAAATTTAGCCATTGTGATATGCGGCTTTCAGTTGTTTCAAGTGCTCATCGGCATCAAAGTTCTCGCAAATGCCGCTATCAATTCCTTCTTGGATGGCTGCTCTTAAATATTCAATTTTCTTTTCTCTTTCTTCCAAAAGACGAAGCCCAGCTCGAACCACCTCACTGGCATTGTTATATCTTCCGCAGCGAATGCTGTTTTGAATAAATTCCTCATAATGAGGACCCAATGATGCTGTTACTGTTCTGCTCATGAGAATATGATTTTATGCTGCAAATGTAAGAAAATTTCTTACAATTAGTGTGGGGTATTTTGAGTTTTCTCCAAATTCAAGAAAACCAAGATTTTAGAAAAGTCAAAAGCGTTGTCATTTCAACCCTTCCATCAAGAACTTCCGCAAATGCAAATGAATAATGCCGTTGTCGTCGTTTCGGGTGACAAGCGGTGTCATCGAAATGACATATTTCGGATAGTTGTCCTTAATGGCGCGTAGGTTGCCAAACTCTCGTTCGCGTGTGGCTTCGTCGGCAATGATAAACGAGGCTTGGATATATTTCCGTTGTCCGCCTTTTGCAGTACACACAAAATCAATCTCTCCCGCTTGTAACTGGCCGACGGTCACCGTGTAGCCTAAATAAATAAGGTGTTGGTAAATGATGTTTTCAATCACTTTCTCAATGTCGCCTTCACGACTTCCACCCGCCAACGCGTTGCGGATGCCGTGGTCCTCGAAATAGAATTTGTCGTTGTTTTCGAACAGGCGTTTCCCGTGGATGTCGTATCGGTTCACTTGATGGATCATGAACGCCTCGGTCAGATACTTGATGTAATTGGAGACAACGGTGGAGGTCACATTTCCGCCTTGTGACTTCATGAACTTTGCGATGCTGTTGGCGGAAATGAGTTTACCTGAGTTATCGGCAAGGAAACGCACCAAGTTCTCCAAGAATGTCACGTTGCGGATTTGGTTGCGCAAGATGACATCTTTCAAAAGCACGGTATGGTAAATGTCCATCTGGTATTCGCGTGCATCTTCTTCGTCAAGGCCGATTTTCACCAAACCAGGCAAGCCTCCAAATTGAATGTATTGTGTAAGGGCGTCATCACTATCAGTCAGATGGTGGAAGGTGAGGAACTCTGGGTAAGTGAGCGATTGGATGTAAATCTCTTTGTAGCGGCCACCGATGAGCGTGCTCAATTCTTTGCTCAACATTTTGGCATTGCTTCCAGTGATGACGATTTCTGCATCAGGCTCTGTATGATAGCTCCTTACGCTGCGCTCAAATTCTTCAATGTCCTGAATTTCATCAATGAGGATATAGTTTTTCTTCCCTTTTTGGTATAAGCCCTCAATGTAGTCATTCAGTTCCCGATAGGTTTGGATGGAGTCGAATTCCCGCTTTTCCTTGTCGATGTAGATTACATTGGAATTGGGTTCGTTCCGCTTTTGGTCGCGCACTTGCTTCAACAAATAGCTTTTCCCGACCCGCCTTTGGCCTGTCAGGACGATAATCGTATTCTTTCCGAAATACTTTTCTATCTTGTTCAGGTAGTGTTGCCGAATGATAGTGTCCATAGTTTTTTCTTTTATAGAAGAAATTTTCTGCAAAAATAGAAAATATTTCTTTTATAGAAGAAATTTCTTTCAAAAAGTTGAAATTCTTCTTTTATGGAGGAAATTTTCTGCAAATATTCAAATTACCACTAAAAAAGGTGGTACCCTTACCACCTTTTAGCTAACATTTTGTCTGGATTGCTTCGTACCTCGCAATGACGCGAAGCGACGACAAGTCCCGCGTCTCGCGTCTCATAGTCCCGCGTCCACTAAACCATAAACTCTTCCAAAGTGGAGTGCAAAATCTCCTGCAACTCTACCTTGTGCTCGGGTACGGTCTGAGTGAAAAGGAAGCCCCAGATGCTCATGGCGGGATTCATGATGTCGCGAGTTTCTAGCACACCGTGGAAGTGCCACTTGATACGATCGAAGTCGATTTTGCGGTTGGTTTCATAGGGCTTGTCTAAGACTACGAAACTGAACACGTCGTTTTCGATACCGTTCCACATGGTGGCGTAGTCGGGGTGGGTGCCTTCAAAATAAGCTTGTACAGGTAGCAAATGGCAGGTGTGGCGCGTGATGTCGTTGAGACACATGCCGGCGAAGCGTAGTGGGTTGACCTCAATCGGAATGGCGCGACCTGTGTTTTTGTCCACGCGGAACTCCACATGCATCGGGAAATTGCGCAAGCCCAAAGCACCGTTCAAGTCGATGCAGAACTGGTTGAAAGCGGGGTAGTTGCTCTCGAAAATCTGCTTGCTCATGCAGTAGAGGCGGTCGCTGACATCGGTCTCGCTCTTGAAAATGTGGTGGAAAATATTGATGATGTTGGGCTTGCCCTCGGCATCGTAATAGGCATCCACGGCATATTCCTCACCTTCAATGCATTGCTCCAAAATGAATTTCTCACTGCGCACCACAGTATCGGGGAAGACGGCGCACTGCTTGGCGAAGTTGCGGTCGATGTCGTCCAAGGCAGCCTGCCATTCGGCTTTGTTGCGGACGATATAAACACCCACGCTCAAGAAACCTACGGCGGGTTTCAGCACCAAAGGCAGCGGTAACTCGTCAGGGTTGAGCTGACGCAACTCTTTCATCTCCACCTCTTTGTAATAGAAGTCAGGATAAATCTGCTGGCAGATGTTTCTAAACTTGACCTTGTCTTTCAGAATTTTGACTTTTTGTACCAATTCGGATTCAGGCAGTTGGGCATAGAGCCAAACCAAAGCGTTTTCCGAAACGGCATAAAGTTGTCCTTTTTGCAGATATTGTTCCTTAAACTGTTTGTCATCCAACAAATTGAGGTGATGGCCTTCGGCGGTGAGTTGTGCCGCCATGTCGTTGTGCAGTACAGGAATTTGTTTCTCTTCAAGGTAAGCCACCAATGGGGCTGAAACGTAGGGTTTTTCTAAAATAATCATTGTTTTTCAAAATTAATTATCCTATAGCCACTCGATTTCATCTCGACTCAGACCGGTAATCTTGCAAATCTCGTTTATTTCGTAGCCGCGAGACTTCATGCGGGTAGCCATTTGTATAAGAGCCTTATGCGTGGCAGATTCTGAAATCGCAATCTCGTTTTTCTCCCATTCATCCCAGTCGGTTTCAGCCAAATAGCGAGTCACGTGTTCGCGTAAGGGATGGAGGTCATTTTGAATGACTTTATAAACCTCTTTTGCATTAATTTGATAGTAGTCGTGAACCAACACATGACGCATTTTGGCAATGAATTCCCATGGCGTTTCAGGATGAAGGTGGCGAAAAGCTTTTGTTAACATGTAAGCAGCTTCACCAATAATTTCAATGTTCTTGACAATACCATAATATTTCAGATTGTCGGACTGAAGTTGCTCGATAGTCTTACCGTCGGCGAAATCTAAAATTCGATCAGTCGCTTCAATGATATGTTCCAGCCGGTCGCGGTCTCTAATGTTTTCTCTCATATATTAGCTTTTTATCACGGTTGGCACTTTCGACAGCGAATGGCAGAAGCATTCCGTCTTCCACTATATCTACTGGACGGTCGAGGAGTTTTTCCAATTCACAAATCATTGCACAATGTTTCAGCAGACTGATGCCGTCTTCATCATACTGTACAAGCAAATCTACATCGCTCAAAGGCGTTTCCTCACCTCGGGCGAACGAACCGAAAAGCCATGCGCGCAAGATGGGCTGAGTCTTAAAGTAGTCCACAATGATTTGTTGCATCTCAGTACTCATAAACGTATTGTCTGTTGATTTTGGGGCAAAGTTACAAATAATTTCTCAAAGATGAAAACTACTTATCTCCAAACATTCTGTGTCCTGTCAGGGCCGTATGAAACGAACTTGACAGGCACACCGACGTAATTTTCGATAAACTTAATGTAATCCTCCAATTTTTGCGGAATCTTGCCTTCGATTTTCTGTTGCCAGCATGGAATGTCGGTATAA
>JAEEGJ010007067.1_pt1 | contig 32803 bp, 31 predicted proteins | sample 8958761 | NCBI WGS metagenome assembly JAEEGJ01 (sample SAMN16246546, study PRJNA631951) | gut metagenome | biome: gut microbiome; feature: rumen; material: RS-attached | host: Bos | place: Iran: Karaj | collected 2018-10
GAGAGCTTCGCAAGCTTCCTTCTCATCGTCGCCGTTAGCTTCGATCTCGATCTCGGCGCCGTTCTCGATTCCGAGGGACATAACACCTAAAAGGCTCTTCGCATTAGCTCTTCTGCCGCTGCGAACGATATAGATTGTGCTGTGATACTGGGAAGCTTTCTGGATCATGACCGCAACGGCCTTCATCTGCAAAGCATCTTCACAATCAAATACGATCTTTTCTTTAGTCATAGTCAGGTACATCCCCTCGTAAAATAACACGATAAGTATATTTTTGAGTTCCTTTAAAATCAACCAAAATCGAGCCGTTCTGACCAATTTCGACTATTTAACCCAAATGAGTAGGATTTACGAAATCCTTTTGTTAAATTTATCAATCAAAGTTCTTTGCTCATCAGGACAGCGTCCTTACCCTGACCGTAATAATCGCGTCTGTACCCGTAATTTGAGAAGCCGAGTTTCTCATAAAGTCTGATGGCAGGAGTGTTGTCATGCTCAACTTCCAGGAAGAGTTTCTTGATACCCTGTGTCCTAAGCTCGGTTAAAAGAGCCTCAAAGAGCACGGTCGCAACTCCTTTGCCCCTGTAATCTTTACGGGTAACGATATTGCCGACATTGGATTCATCGAGTACCGATTCCGCGCCTACATAAGAAACTACATTGCCGTCAAGTTCGGCGACAAGGCATGTCTTGTTATTGTCCGTAATGAGAGTCTCAATTGCTTTGCTCTCCCAGGGATGCTCAATAGATCCCTGTTCCAGGTCCATTATCGCGGGAATGTCGGAAATAGTGCCCTGCCTGATAACAAGATCAGTCATTCTTCTTAAGCCTCTCAGCCTGTGAAACGGCACAATAGGATGCCTTAAGGTCTCTGCCGTCTATAAGCTCAGGATTTGCATAAGCCGCTTTAGCTACGCCCTTAGGCATAATGGCAGCGCCGGGAGCATAGTAAATGTTAAGTCCGTAGCCGGCCTTTTCGAAAGCTTTCTTCATCACGGCAGCGCCGCTCCCGACAACTAATATCTGGCGTCTCTTTCCGTATATGACTTCAGGTATCTTCGAGATCTTTTCCGCAAGATCGTCAGCATCGTATGCATCTTCAGGGAGCAACGCTTTTAAAGTGTCATCTTCTGCAGCCTGCGCGAAAACCCTGTTGTTCCTCGCGTCTATTGCAGGAACAATAAGCGTCTCACTCTTGGGCGTCATCGTCGCATTTTCGCAGGATCTAGCCAAAGCTTCTGTCGAAGATACCGCAATGCACTTCTTGCCTGCAGCAAGAGCCATGCCCTTAACTGCCGCAACGCCGATCCTTATTCCTGTAAAAGAACCAGGGCCCACAGTTACAGCATAGCCGTCAAGTTCTTCGTGCCTGACGCCGGCCTTTTCCATAACACTGTGAACCAGCGGCATGAAAGTCTCAGAATGAGTTTTTGTCTCAAACGAGAGTTCATAGCAGATCTCTTTGCCGTCTTCGAAAACTCCGGCACTGCAATTTGAATTTGATGTATCACAAACTAGAAGTTTCATTCTTCGATAACAGCTCCCGCCTTAATGACTGCGTCTTCCAGATATTTCTGATGCTTTTCGGAACATTCGCATTCGAACTTCCTGGTATTGCCGTCTCCCGTTATTGTCATCTTAATCGTGTCTTGTGGCAACAGTTCATCGATAATATCACTCCACTCGATAACGCAGACACCTTCCCTGTAAAAATATTCATCAAGGCCGCTCATAAGGAAATCATCCGGACCTGAGAGCCTATATGTATCGAAATGAAACAGCATGAGCCTGCCGCCGTCATATTCATTGACGATGGTAAATGTGGGGCTTGAAACATAAGATGTCGACCCCAGGCCCTTTGCGATGCCTCTGGTAAGGCAGGTCTTCCCTGCGCCGAGATCGCCTGTCAAAGCAATAACGTCGCCGCCACAAAGAGACTTGGCCAGTTCATAGCCAAATTTCTCGGTCTGTTCGGGTGATGTGGTATTAAATCTGATCATGTTAAGTAATTTTACATTCAAGATTAATAAATAGCAAAACTACAACTATCCCAAATTAGAGGCTGGATTTGAGGCTTAGCCCTCACGTTTACCCTCAAATCCGACTGCTATTCTCGGTTTTGAGGGTGATTTTGCGGCTACACCCTCAAATTTAGCCTTAAATCCGGCAATATTGCACATTATTAAGGGTAGATTTGCGGCTACACCCTCAAATCTCCCCTCAAATTTAGATCTATAAACTTTAAAGTTAACCAACTTCTTTTTGGGATTCCCAAATAAGCGCACTATCCGGAATCATGCTGTCAAAAGCCGCCATTATCTGACTTACAAAATACACCTCATCGAAGTTCGCTTTGTCATACAAATGCACATAAATCACTTCCCGCCCCGGCCTGTATACATCTTTCGAAAAACTATTGATTTTTGTCGCTGCCCTTATTGAGTAATCGGCTCTATCATTCATTCCCAATATCTCAAGATAAGAACACCTATCAATCTCATAAAAATTGATCAGATAGTCAGGATTGATCTTTTCATCCGTGTTTATAAAAGCTAATTCAAGCTCATATTTAAACGGAATGTCCATTAGTTTCAACAAATCAGCGCCCATCTGTTCATTCTTGGATTTCAATTCGCCATGTTCACTGACCGTCGGATTATCCGGTTTGTACTTCCCCTGCTGACCGACAGCCCTATTATAGTATTCGTTGTTCATTTTATGAGGATCCGAAAACTGTATGATCGGGAAAATGACCCGAGGAGGAGTTACACCATATCTTGTATTCCATTCATTCAAGAGAGTCAGATATTCATGCCGTAGTTCAAGGAATCTGGATACAGCAAGAGCATAATTTTTCCCGCGCCTTGAATCAGCCAGCAGCTTGCAGGAATGCCTGGAATCAATTTTCGGATTTTGGGGATCATATGTAACATACACATACTTTCTTCCATTTCTCATCCTGAAATGTCCATGCATAATCTTTTCTAATTCAAGCCTTCTGTATTCAAGCTTAACCGCGTGAACCTTCATCGGAAAAACAATCTTGTTCATAACACTTAATCCCCTTTCACAAAGTTCTTTCTGCCCTCATTATGAATGCTGAAATTCAATATGAAAGTGCTTCGCCAAAAGTTGAGACTAATCTTAAAATTGCCTTGATTTTGTTAATTGCCGAAAAAGTTCACGCGTCCGCCATTTGGGATATCGAAACCGTATATGAATTTAAGGGTGAATTTGCGGCTACGCCCTCAAATTTAGCCTTAAATTCGGCAATTATTCACATTTTTAAGGGCGAATTTGCGGCTACACCCTCAAATTTAGCCTTAAATTTGGCAAATAATGATCGTCATCCAAGCAAAACAAAAAAGACCGCTCCAAACGGAACGGTCTTTGAAGTTCTTGTTGAATCGAATAACGATTAACGCTTTGAGAACTGGGATGCCTTTCTTGCCTTCTTGAGACCCGGCTTCTTTCTTTCCTTCATACGTGCGTCACGTGTGAGGAATCCGCTCTCCTTGAGAACTGCCTTGTAGCTCTCTTCATCAGCTTCAACAAGAGCTCTTGCAATACCGTGACGGATTGCACCAGCCTGACCGGAGATACCGCCGCCGATAGCCTTAACGATTACGTCGAACTTATCTTCTGTCTGTGTAGCTGCGAGAGGCTGACGAACGATGAGCTTGAGTGTATCAAGACCAAAATAATCGTCGATGCTCTTGCCGTTGATTGTGATATTGCCCTTACCGGGAACCAGACGAACGGCTGCTACTGCGTCCTTACGACGGCCTGTGCCGTAGTAATATACTTTGTTGCTTGTCTTCTTTGCTGCCATTATTACTTAGTCCTCCGATTAGAATGTGTAAACTTCAGGCTTCTGTGCTGTCTGCTCGTGCTCAGGACCAGCATAAACGTGAAGCTTTCTGAACATCTGACGGCCTAAAGAGTTCTTAGGGAGCATGCCCTTAACTGCGAGCTCTAATGCCTTCTCAGGGTTCTTAGCCATCAAAGTACGATAGTCGATCTCCTTAAGTCCACCCGGGAAACCGGAGTGATGACGATAAAGCTTTTCGTCGAGCTTCTTACCTGTAAGAACGATCTTGGATGCGTTGATTACGATTACATTATCACCGGTATCAAGGAAAGGAGTATATGTGGGCTTGTGCTTACCTCTTAAGAGCTTAGCAACCTCTGTAGCCAAACGACCGAGAACCATGCCCTCAGCGTCGATTACGAGCCATTTCCTTTCTATTGAATCCTTGGTTGCAACATATGTAGCCATGTGTCTTTCTCCTTAAATTCATTGAGTCTTCTTATATTTCCAATGCCTAATATAAGCAAAAAATACAGGCCTGCTCTTTGAGCAAGCCTGCATATAATAACCGCCTGTGATCGTTATGTCAACAATTTTCTTCAAAAAACTTCAAGAATTCTCTTAAATTCGTCGAAAATCGCCTTTTTTCGCAATTAATTGTCTTTCAGATCCTCAATTAAATAACAGAATCATCACGGTATTGTATTTCAGCAATCGTATTCATTCCGTCAGTAGCGAAGAAAAGAATAATATCGCCTGAAATATAAGTAATGTTGTCCTCTTCATCTACTGTCGGCGTGCCATAGACCTGCTTTGCCGTATCAAGAGTGTCACCTACATGAACTCCGCCAAAGTCAATAAGGGATCCCGTAATTACAATTGAATAGATAAGTTCACGGTCTGTTCCTTCTTCAATATATGTCTGAACGTAAAAATCAGAATACTTATATGTCGTGAACAATCCCTGTCCGCCACAACCTCTGCTCGGCTTAGGATCTTCCAGAGGTTCGCCAAGCACCTCAAGATAAGGACCGATCTCATTGCCGGGCGCCATATCATAGCCCTTATACTTGAAATTGAAAACATTTGCATTCTGGTTACCGGAACCTGAAGCATCTACAGAGATCTTTGTCTGTCCTCCGCCGATACGGGACACTTCTGCTGATTCATCTGTTGTGTTGTTGCAGCCTGCGAAAAGTGATGCTGCCATGCATAAGCTTATTGCTGCTGCGACGAGTTTGATTTTTTTCATCTTTTTTCTCCTATTACCGTTTTTTATTTTGATTCTTTCTCAAGATCTTTAACATATTCAGGTGTTCCGCCGGCTCTTACCGGGAGGCACGAACCGTCAAACCGATGGTGGCTGTCACCTATCTTTTTATCAGTCAGCTTGAAGAAACTGCTGTGATGATACTGGTAAACTGTCGAGTCACAATGATACCACGAGTCACCCAGCTTTACGAGATTCCAGTAGTGGCCGACTTCCTTTACAGGATACCTCTTTACCATCATATTGGGGATACCGGCAACGTCTAAAAGAATCTTCGTGGTAGCGTAATATCCGTAGCAATCTGCACTATGTTTGGTGAACGCCTGATATACCGCATCCTCGAAAGTCTGGTTGCCTCTGACAGTCGTATACCATACATGGGAGTGAACGTAAGACACGATGTTCTTGGCTGTTTCAGTAGAGTTTTTGCCCTTGAGTTTTTTTACTATATCCCTGGCCATCCTGTATACATCATTGTGATGGCTTGTATCCCAGCCTCCGCCTGCGCCTGATGTGCCGTTCGTCGCGCGCTTCTTAACAACATGGACATATGCTGTCTGCTTACGTAAGTTATGAGCTTTATCCATAGCCTTGTATGTTATCTCGTAAGCACCTTCCTTGCCGATAACAACTTTGGAATCATCAACCAGGACCTTGGGAGCTTCGTCATAATCATCAACATATGTGATGCCCTCGAAATAATCTATTGCGGCATCTTCGGAATCATCAATATAGATATCGTGAATGCCGTAGAACAGAGGTGCATTATGGTCATCCGTTACATGGAACGGAACATCTATAATGGTCGAATTGTTATACCAGTCGGTTACAACAACAGGAACGATGTAATCTCCCGTGAACTGATATGCGGGCGTTCCGTCCCTGTATTCGATTGATGCTATTCCGGAAAGATCATAAAGGAAACCCACACATTCAGATGCATCAGGCCATTCAAGGCTTGCATACTGGTCATGAGGAAGAGCAATGCCTTTAGGTGCGGTGTGGTCTTCTATCTTAAGAGTGACATCTTCAACAAAGACCTCATCGTAACGGACGGTAAGCTGATATACGGAAGGGACTTTTGTATCTATCGATGAGACATCCGTTACAAACTCAGCGTCATCAGGACACCTCTTGAAGAAATCCGCTATGTCTATCTTGGAACCTGCTTCGATCATGACTTCCCTGACAAGATTCCTGTTGGCATCTCTGATGGTAAATACAACAGTTACCACTATAATAGCGGCAACATAAGCAATAGATCCTATTCGCGCAATAAGCTTGTACATAACCCTTCTTCCCGAACTGCTCCCTGATTCCTAAAGTTCCTATTTCCCCATTTATTATCTTTAAGTTTCAGACGGCTCTGTTTCCGGTATTTTCGTCGGCGGCGGTGGCGGCGTATTAGTCGGTGTATTCGTCGGCGGCGGAGTATCCGTAGGTTCCGACGGATCCGTCTCTTTCGGAGTAGGCGTGACCGTCACGTCCTGAGTTATCTCCGGTGTAGGTGTCGGTGTATCCGCACCCGTTACCGTAGGTTCGGCTGAACCTGTCGGAGTAGGTGTGATCGTAACCGAGACATCCGGTGTCGGTGTAGGCGTAGGCGTCGGTGTCTCTGTTACCTCCGGCGTCGGAGTTTCCGTAGGTGTCGGAGTATCAGAAGGCATGAATTCCTTCGACCCGCCAGCACGCGCAGGATAAAGCCTTCCGTTAAAGCGGTGATATTTGTCATTTATCTGCTCGTCTGTGCACATGAAATAGATCGAGCTTCTGTGCTTGAAGCGTGTTGAATCGCAGTGATACCACTGGCCGTTGAGCTTTACGAGATTCCAGTAATGGTTGCTTCCCGATACCGGATATCTTTTGACCATCATGTTGGGAATTCCGGCAAGGTCAAGAAGCATCTTGCTGCAAGAATAATAGACATAACAGTCTCCCGAACGTTTTGAGAAGCCTCGGTAAGCTGCCTGTGCATAGCTCAAGCTGCCGCAATGCGAATAATAAACATGGTTGTGCACCCAGTTGAAGATATTTCTGGCGGTTGCGACATTATCCTTTCCCCAGAGTCCGGACAGCACTCTGGAAGCAAGTCTCTTCGCATCGGACAGCCTGCCGTTTCCGCCGCCGCCACCGCCGCCGGTTCCGCCTGATCCGGAGCCTGAGACATCATACTCGCTGTCACTGCCGGCAGGAGCCGGTGCCGTGGATTCCTTAACCTTTATCTCAACTGTTTTTGTAGTGAAATTATTAGCCTTATCAATGGCAATATACTTGACCTCATATGTTCCGGGATGCTCGTAATCGACCTTCGAATCGTCGATCCTTATTACCGGATCCTCGTCGTAATCATCTGTGACAGTTACGCCGTCAAAGAAATCAGGCTCACTGTTCGCTTCCGTCTCAAGAGCATGTACACCCGTTAAGACAGGTCCCGTGCGGTCATCTATTACCGTGAAAGGAACGCTGATGGAAGCTGTGTTGCCGTAAACATCTGTAACAAGGACCGGCACGTTATAATCACCGCCGTCCTTGAAAAGAGGTTCTTCCTGATATTCGATCTTTGAGATTCCCGACAGGTCATAAAGATAACCAACGCAGTCAGCTGCCTCAGGAGCTTTCCATGTTGTGTAAAGTGACTGCGGAAGTGCTATGCCTCTCGGAGCCGTATGATCTTCTATTCTTAAGACAACATCCTTTTCGAACACTTCGTCATAGAAGACCTTGAGCTTATAGACCGCAGGCTCATCGGTATTGATCGTTGATACATCGTTAACGAACCTGGCATCGTCAGGGCACCTCTCGAAAAAATCTTCGATCCTGATATTGGAGCCTGCTTCTACAACTACGTCGCGCTTGAGGTTTCTGTTTGCATCACGGATCGTGAAAATAACAGTAACCGCGATTATGGCGGCGCAATATAAAAAGGCTCCAATTTTACCAATGGTCTTATACATACCTTAATTATTTTAAATTAAGCGAAAAATATCAAGAAATATTTATAACAACTATTACTCGCCAGCCGACTCGCTGCTTGTTGCTTCTGTCGGTTTCGTTGTAGGTGTCGGAGTATCCTGAGTAACCGGGACCGGCGTAGCTGAAGGCGTCGGATCGGCAGCCTGAGTAGGCGTAGGTGAATTGCCTTCCGGTGTCGGCGTAGGCGTATCCGCTGCAGGTGTCGCTGTCGGACCTGCGGACGGCTGTACCGTAGGTGTAGCAGAAGGCGTTACCGAAACCGTAGGAGTTACCGACGGAGATACTGAGGGAGACGGAGTTACCGACGGCTCTTCGGAAGGAACCGGCGTAGGAGATGCGAACTCCTTGGATCCGCCTGCTCTCGGAGGATATAAAGCTCCGTTGAACTTATGGTATCTGTCATTGATCTGCGCATCCGTGCACATGAACCATACGCCCGGATGGTCATTGTAACCTTCCGTTGCATCACAGTGATACCACTCACCGTTGAGCTTAACGAGAAGCCAGAAATGGACCTTGCCGTTGAGCTTCGGATAACGGTCGACTCTCATATTCTCGATCCCGGCAATATCCAGGAGCATCTTGCAGCATGAATAATAAACGTAGCAGTCGCCGCTGTGCTTCGTAAAGCCCCTGTATGCGGCATGCTCGTAATTCCTTGTACCGGAAAGAAGTCTGAACCACAGATTGTTATGAACCCAGTTGAAGATATTCCTTGCAGTGGCGACATTGTCCTTGCCCCAGAGGCCGGACATAACTTTTCTGGCGAGGGCATACGGATCACCGTCACCTACATAATAGGTTCCGTTGTCTCCGCCGCTCGTCTTATTCTTTGCGGTCTCGGATGCGACCTTGATCTTTATGGTCGTTGTGGCAGTTCCGATATTGCCGGCCTTGTCACTTGCCCTGTATATGAGCTCGTAAGTTCCGGTCTTTGTATAATCGACCTTTGAATCATCGAATGTGATCATCGGCTCAGGATCATAATCGTCCGTAGCCGTAACGCCTTCTAAATAATCAAGCTGGTCGGGGTTGCCCTCGAGCTCGAGCTCACGAAGACCGCTGATAATAGGAGGCGTAGTATCATTGATCACCGTAAACGGAATATTGATCACAGCGCTGTTGCCGTATACATCGGCAACAACTACCGGCACCTGATATTCTCCGCCTTCCGTAAAGCTCGGAACACCGTCCTGGTAATCGACCAGGGCTATTCCCGAGAAGTCGTAAAGGTTGGCGATACAGTCTTTTGCCTCAGGCATCTTCCAGTTGAGATAAACCGTCTGCGGAATTGCTTCTCCTGCAGGAGGAGTGTGGTCTTCGATCCTTAAGATGACATCTGCACTCTTCTTGCCGCAGCGGATCTTCAGCTGATAGACTCCCGGCTCAGCGGTGTTGATTCCCGACACATCCGTCAGGAATTCGGCCCCTTCAGGTACGTTCTCGAAAAATGCATCTATCGAGATAGGCGAACCTACCTCGATAGTTACATCAGTCTTGAGATCGTTAAGGGTGTTACATGCGGCAAGCAAGGCAATCGAGAAAACTGCCAGGAAGCAAGCCGCTATGCTTAAAACTCTTCTCTTCATTCCCATTACCAATTCCCATTAATAAATTTAAATCCCCATCGGACGGGCTTTACCGTCTCATTTATTTATACGGGAAACCCGATTTGATCTTCCCGTTATAAACATCTACATACTTCTGAACCGACTTGGTCGATCTTTCCGGATACTTGGACTTCTCGAAAGTATGGTCAGAAGGAGCTGCATATATCTCCTTATCTGTCATCATAAAGGTAAAGTACTTCTTGGACGTTCCGTCGAAATACTTCTGGGCATCACAGTGGTACCATTCGCCGTTGAGCTTTACCAAAGCCCAGTAATGGTAATTAGGATGTGCCCTCGATACTTTTCTTACGACGCAGAGATTCTCGATACCTTCAACATCGAGCATGGCCTTGCATACTGCCCAGGTGCCGTAGCAGGAAGAATACTTCTTTGAGAAAGTATTGATGGCTGCAACAGCCCAGTTCTCGTACTGGGGAGTACGCAATACGAATCTGATGTTATTGTGTACCCAGTAGAAGATCTTCATTGCCTTAACGACATCGGTATCATTCTTTCCCAGGATCTTCTTGTTGATGTCCTTGGCCATGCTGTATGCCTTATCTTCGTAGGCACGGATCTCAGCAGATGACAGACCGCCTCTGCCTGTGATTACGACATGAACCTGAACGGTTATCTCGGAAACGTTGCCGACATCATCTGTAGCTCTGTAAACAAGATCGTAATCGCCGACCTGAGTGAGATCTACCTTTGAATCATCGATCTCCAGCTTAGGCTTAACAGCATAGTCGTCTGTAACAATAAGACTTTCTGCGTAATCAATGCCGTCACCTTTGCCGACTACCACGTCAAAATCGTGAGTTCCTAAGATCTTAGGAGCCTGAACATCCTTGATGACACGGAAAGGAACGTCAACAACAGAATAGTTTCCGTTGGAATCCGTAAGCCTTACGCCGATCATGAAGTCTCCGCCCTTAGTAAGATCGGGCTCACCCTTGTCATAAGAGAGTGATACGGATGTCAGATCAAAGATATCGTCGATAAGAAGTTCCGGATCAGGTGCCTTGCCGGCATACATCTTGAAAGGAACTGCCTTACCGGTAGGTGCCGTACGGTCGACTACATTGAGAACCGAATGAACGACGTGACCGCCGCAGTCGATGGCAATGTCGTAGCTCTGCAAAAGACCGGTATCGATCTGGTCTACTGCAGTAATGAACTTTGTATTCGGCGGGATCTCAGTGAAGAAGCTGTCCAATGTGACCGGATGGCCATACTCGATGCTTACTTCCTGAAGAACTCTGTTATCAATACTTTCAATGGTTTTTGTGTAGTAATAATAACAGCCTGCAACGCCCAACAAGGCTCCTGCGATCGGAGGAAGAATCCCCAATCCCAACAGCCTTGTGATACTGAATTTCTTTTTCTTAGCCTGACGTGTCATCTGCAATAATTAATTGCCAAGATACTGGATCTGTGAAACAGCATCATTCTTGATCAGGAACTGGATAACAGAACCGCCCTTCTCATAGATCAGAGCTGCATCTGTAGAATCCGTAGGCTCGCCGTAAGCAGTCTTTACCTGTTCAACAGTGCTGCCAACGCAGATTCCCTCAGGTGTGGATACTGTGTCATCGAAAATGGAAATACGTGTTACGAATTCCTTGTCACCATCAGGATATGTCTCGATCTGAAGAGCACCGCCCTTGAAGTTGTACTCCATACCGAATCCCTGATATGCGCAGGACTGAACTTCTCTTGCCTCATAATCTGTACCCTCTGTAAACTTAGAGAGATCGATAACTGCATCGATTACAAAATCAACGCCCTGGTATGAGAACTTGTAGTTTGTGCTTGCTGCGTTCGGATCAACGTGGCCTTCGCTCTCCTTAGAGCCGCCTGTAAAACCGTCATTCTGGCTCTGTGTAGCGATAACGTTGATATCAGAAGATACCGGATCAGGCTGGTTGTTACAAGCACAAAGTGCGGCACCTGCTATGCTAAGGCTCATGATAAGAGCTGCTGCTTTTACTGATTTCATGTCAAAAAATCCTCCCATATTTGGTTCTTTATAAACACTCCACTAATAATACACTATGGAAATTACATTCAAATGCCAAAAATAAGGGAAAACCGTGGGATTTTTTACGTTAATATGTCCAATTGTAAAGATTCCTTGTTAATCCTCGATCGCATTGGCTCCGTAACTCATAAGTTCGCCGTATTCCTTGAGTTCTCTTAACTGGTCGTCCCTCATGAAGTTATAGAATTCGATATCCTTCTCATAATCCTTGGCAACGGCAGGAACGGTCCTATAATCGGTCAGCTCGTAATGCTCTTTCAGATATTTGCCAAAGAATACACTGAGTTTCTCCGCGCCGTAGATGTTCAGATGAATACCTTCGTCATAGGTATCATGGGTCAGATCAATACCCATCTCTTTTGCATATTTATTGAAATTGAGATATGTGAGCCCGTACTCGGATGCATACTTCTCGATATTCTCGTCCCACTGTTCGTGCCACCCGTATTCGAGCGGAGCACGCACGAGGATAAGCTCAATGCCCTTCTCGGCACAGAGCTGTCTGATCTGGTCGAGATAATACATTGAAGTCTGATCGAATTCATAACTGATCCTGCCGGGCGTTCTCCATATTGTATTCACGCCTCTTATGTCACAGCGCATATAGTAGCCGTTGTGGGAGATCTTATCTTTCGAGAATAAATGACGGATATCCGTCATTGTAAGCTGGTTCCATCTGTCATGATATCTCAGGATTGGGAAAACATAAGATGCAAAAGTCTCTTCTTCTGTCATGGAAACATTGATGGCATCGACCTTATCCTTGGACCACTTCATGCCGTCTAAGGTCATTCTGTTATAGACTTCCTGGCGCTTCGGATACTCATTCTGCATGTTATGGATAGACAGAACAACGATCTTCGGAGTCTCGATCCTCAATGAATCCCTGAGAAGATAATAGGACTGCCACATGTACTGCTCACCGGAACCTCTGATATAAGCAGAGATACCGTAATCTTCGTACATCTTGATTGGCGAGAAGTTCTCATATGCGTCGCAGTCGCCGAAGATGAGAATGTCATGAGGAACCTTCTCCTTATAGTATTCCTCTGTAAAAGAGCCCTCGATAACACCAACCTGGTATTTTTTCACAAGGAGTCTCTGGGCAAACCAAAGGATTCCAAAAGACAGCGCCAGCAGAACCAGCGCCGTGATTATCTTTTTAATTTTTCCGGATTCTTTCTTAGCCATTACATTGCCTTCTTAAGGCGGCGGAAGTCACCTAAAGCCTTCCAGCCGATCTTAACGATCTTCTTGATGTTAATAGAGTTCGTACCGCCCTGACGGGGTCTGAAAGTAACTTCGCGGAAAGTATGCTCCTCACCATAGTGAACAAAATAAGTCGTCATCATGATGTTCGGGAGGTTGTAATCCTTGTCGAGCTTGGGAAGATACTTGGCTACTGTTTTCGCGTCCATGAGACGGAAAGGAGCGTTTGCATCCGGTACCTTTACCTTGAAATAGAGCTTTAAGAGGAAGCATACGACCTTCTCGACGAAGGCTCTGTCCTTACCGTCTCCTCTTACGACTCTGTGGCCGAAGATTCCCTTATAGCCATGGCGCATCTGCCAGAAAGCATCAAATTCAGAAGGCAGTGTCTGTCCATCTGAGTCAGTCTGGAAAATAAAATCAGCGCCCTGCTTGATCGAATAATCGTAAAGAGCAATGACCTTGGGGCCGTGCTGCTTGCCGGTATCGGACAGGATAACGAGCTGGGGATGATCCTTCTGGAAGTTCTCAAGAAGTTCATGTGTGCGGTCCTGGCTTCCGCTGTCAGCGATAACGAGCCTGGATGCCGGATCCTTACCCTCAAGTATTGGATACCATGATGTAACTACGTCGAGAATATTGTCCTCTTCGTTATATGCGGGCATTACTACATACAAAATATCCATGGTTTACTCCTCCGTTAAATTCTTTCTCTCTGCAACAAAGTAGCGCGGGCGCTTCTTCGTCTCAAGATAGATCCTGCCGATATATTCTCCGATAACGCCAAGGCTTATCATCTGTATTCCCGATACGAAGCAGAGGATACATGTGGTGGAAGCCCAGCCGTCAACGTAATAGCCTGAGATGACCGATACCAGAACATATATGATACCGATAAAGCTCAAAAGAGCAACGATAATGCCTAAAACAGTGATAAGTCTTAAGGGCCTTATGGAAAATGACGTAACCCCGTCTATGGCAAGAGACATCATCTTGGACAGAGGATAGTGTGTGGTTCCTGCTTCGCGCTCGGCTCTGGAATAATAAACAACGGACTGCTTAAATCCGAGCTGGGGAATGATGCCTCTTAAGAAGAGATTTACTTCTCCGTAACCTTCAAGAGCATTAAGGACCCTGGAACTCATGAGTCTGTAATCCGCATGATCCGGAATGATGTCCACGCCCATGCCGCGGAGGAACTTATAGTAAGACTGTGCAGTCGTTCTCTTGAACCAGGAGTCGGTGGATCTGTCATTTCTTACGCCGAAGACGATCTCATTTCCCTTGGCATATTCATCGACCATCTGAGTGATCGCATTGATGTCGTCCTGACCGTCGCAGTCCATCGAGATGGTGATGTCAGCATACTTCTTCGCTTCCATGAGACCTGCGATCAATGCATTCTGGTGGCCTCTGTTGTGTGCCAGAGAGATTGCCGCATATTTCTTGTCTTCTTCACAAAGTGACGTAAGGATATCCCATGTCGTATCCTTACTGCCGTCATTTACGAACATAACACGGCTTTCATCACTGATCTTGCCGGCTTCTATGAGTTCTTCAAGTTTGGCCTTGAATTTGCCGCTCGTAAGAGGAAGTACCTGCTCCTCGTTATAGCACGGAATCACTAAATACAGTATCGGCGTCATCCTAAACTCCATATTTCTTATTCTTTGAAGAATTATAGCATAAATCAGTCCGCTACAATCTTGTGGTTCTTATAATCGATCTTCTTCTGTACAGATTCGGTCGCACTTTCAGGGAATGCCTTCTGTTTGAACTGGAATCCGTTCCATCCGCCCTGCCAGAAGTTCAGGAGTTCTTTGGTCGTATACATGAAGAAATAGCTGTCGTAGTCCTTCCTCCATGTCGAATCGCAGTGATACCACTGGCCGTTAAGGTAAACGTAATTCCAGTAGTGGGTTGCTGTCTGGAACGGATAACGCTCGATTATCATGTTCTTGATGCCGGCCACATCCAGCAGGGCCTTTACCGCATATACGGTCGAATAGCAGTTGCCGATCCTCTTCGTATAGGCATTATATGCAGCTTCAGTCCACGAACTGCTCTGGGTCCTTAGGACAAATCTGATGTTATATCTGCACCACCAGACGATCTGGAGGGCAATCTCTTCTTCGGTCATTCCGGGTTCGGTTATCTCATCTAAGATCTTTTTTGCTTCCGCATAGACCACGTCGGGTTCGACGTATCCTTTTGGTTTATTTAAGACCTTGAGCTTTACCGTGACCGACGTCTCATTGCCTGAGAAATCCCTGGCAGTATACGTAACTTCATATTTGCCCGGCGTCCTCAGATCCACTTTCGAGGTGTCCACATCAATGATGGGAGCGGAATCATAATCATCTGTCACTACAAGATCTTTCTTGTAAGCTATCGTCTCACCTACATAGACCTGAAGGTCCTGATAGCCCTTGATCACCGGAGGTGTCGAATCCAATGTAACGTCGAAAGGTACGCCCACATAATTCTGATTGCCCGAAGCGTCGGTAAGAATGACGTAAGTGTTATACCTTCCGCCCCTGGACATATCAGGCACTTCATACCAGGCTGCGGTGACATCAGTCACATCCTGAATATTCGTAACACAGCTTAATGCATCAGGCATTTCCTGTCCTGCAAAGATCTTCTGCGGAACGCCCTCGCCTGTCGGAGCGACCGTATCCACGATATTGAGAATGCACGGGAAATGCTTTCCGTACATAGTTATCGTAAATCTTATGGTCTGCGGGAGACTGATATTGACTTCATCAAAGTTGAGATTGCATGAGACGAACTTCGGCAGAGCCGGCTCGCCCTTAAGGTACATGCCGAGCTCCGGCTTTGCAGAGCCCGCTTCGATCGTCTTCTCCTGACCTACAAGGGCATATTCCTTTTCGAGGAATCTGCTGATTCCGAAATAGCCCAAAACTCCCAGAAGGATCACAGCCGCAGCGATCAGAAGAGGAACAAGGTTAAGTTTCTTCGTTTCAGTCTTGGAGGTTCTTCTCTCCGGCTTTTGAGCCTTATTCTGAACCGGCCGTTGGGAAGTCCTCTGAGAGGGTGCTTGAACCGGTCTCTTAACGGATCCTTGAGCAGGTCTCTGAGGCGGCCGCTGTGCAGGCCTCTGAGTCTGTCCTCCGGCAGGTCTCTGTACTGCCCTCTGAACGGACTTTGAGCCCTGATTCCTGAGAGCGGGATCAGTAGTTCTCTGAACACGGTTTTGAACCGGTCTTGGTACCGGCTGGCTTTTTATCTGAGGTTTTGAGACATTTGAGGGAGCATTTGTCAAATTGCTGACCGGGCTGACGGAGCGCCTTGCCGCGGAATGATCGATATCCCGCTTTACTGGCTTCTGATTATTGCCGTCACCTGTCTTCTTCATACCGCTATTTCAGTTTGTGAGCCCCGTAATTGATCTTGTTTTGTACCGACTTCGTAGCCGACTTAGGGTACTTCTCCTCTTTAAAATTATACCCATTCCAGCCGTTATGCCAAAAGTTTTTCAATTCCTTGGTCGTATACATGAAGAAGTAGCTGTTGTACTTCTTTCTGGGCGTAGAATCGCAGTGATACCACTCACCGTCAATATTGATGTAATTCCAATAGTGACCGTGGTAAATAAACGGCTCTCTCGTGATGATCATGTTCTCGATTCCTGCGGCATCGAAAAGAGCCTTCGCAGTCATAGCGAAGTTATAGCAGTTGCCCTGTCGCTTAACGAGTCCGTCATAAGCAGCTCTCGTCCATGACGAGTTGTCGGCCTTGGCAACGTAGTTGATGTTGTATCTTACCCACCATGTGATCTGGAGGGCCTTCTCCATGTCGCTCATGCCCGACTTTGTGATCTTGTTCAAGACCTTTTTAGCCTCTGCTGCAACCGTCGAAGGATCGACATATGTCTTCGGCTTTTTCGTGAGCGTGAGCTTAATGGTAACTTCGGTCGTGTTGCCGGTGAAGTCCTTTGCCCTGTAGATGACATCATAAGTGCCGGCCTCTTTTAAGTTGACTCCGCTTGTATCGATGTCAAGGGTCGGATTGGGATCGAGGTCATCTGTAACCGTTACGTCAGTTCTGTATCTTATCGAGTCACCGACAAATGCTTCGATATTCTTTGTGCCTTCGATAACAGGTGCAACGGAGTCCTTTGTTACCTGGAAAGGAACATCTACTATGGTCTCGTTGCCGGATGAATCAGTAACGGATGCTTTTGCGATAATGTTGCCGCCGCCGGAAATGTCAGGAACTTCCTTCCACTTTACCGTTACGTCGTTAAGATCATAGACGTTCTTAACGCATTCTTCGACAGGCGGAATAGCATCAATAGAGAACATCTCGTGAGGTACGGCTTCTGCCGTAGGAGGTGTCGTATCAACGATCTCAAGAACGCACGGGAAATTGACGCCGTACATCCTGATAGTAAATCTGATCGTCTGTGGGAGAACGTAATTTACCGTGGAAAAATCAAGATTGCAGGATACATATTCAGGGAACCTCGCATTGCCTGTAAGGAACATCGAGAGGTCTGCTGAAGATCCTGCTTCGATCGTATTCTGAGTAACGATGAGATCCGTATCCTCGTTAAATACCGTAATGGCCCATACTGCCGCACCGGCAATCAGGATCTCGAGCAAAAGCACAATGAGATAAGGCAGATACCTGTGTTTTCTCTGCTTGCGCTCACGTGATCTGCGGTGCTTTTTCTCAACAACTTCCTCTTCTTCATCGTCGTCAAATTCCTCAAATTCGGAATCTGCTTCAACAATGCCGTCTTCCTGAAGTTCGTCATACTGTTCCTCTTCCATCAAGGATTCGAGTTCTCTTCTTCCTTCACCCGGATTAGAAACATGACGGGGCATGGCAATGGTCTGGGGAACAGAACGCACTACCGGCATATTGGCATTCGGAGACTGGGCCGGACGATGCGGCACAGGCATCCTTGTATTAAGCTGCTGTGTCGATGTATGAAGAACAGGCATTGCCTGGTTCACGGGTCTCGGCTGCTGAGGGATCTGCAGACGCTGGGGCACGGGCTGCATGACAGGCTGTGCATAGGGCTGCGCATCGCGGCGTAAGACTGCCTGATTCTGAGAAGAAGGCACCGGCTGTCTTGCGTTAACGGGCTGAGCCGGACGCTGATATGCGGGCTGCGCCTGCCTCTGAGGCATTGCCTGAACCGGACGCTGCTGGGGCATCTGCTGTCTGACATTCACAGGCTGCGGGGCCTGGCGCTGCATGGGCTGGGGCTGTCTTTGCATAGGCGGAACCTGCCTCTGGGGCATTGCCTGTGCCGGACGCTGATATGTGGGTCTTGTTACATTTGCAGGCCTGGGCATGCGCTGAGGCATAGCCTGATTCCTTGCGAGGCGTGCCTGATCCTGCCTCTGCTGAGCCTGGCGTTCAAGGGCAGCCTGATGCTCTACAGCCTTAACGACTGCAGAATCAGCTGATCTGACATTCGGATGTCTTTGTCCCCTGTTATCTGGCATGTAAAAGCCCTCTTATCTCTCCGGATAATCCCCTGTGAAGCAGGCGTCACAATATCTGAAGCCGTCACCGCCAAGCATATCGTTCAGATCCTCAGGCTCCAGATAGCCCAAAGAATCCGCGCCGATTATCTCACAGATCTCAGGGATCGTGTGCTGGCATGCAATCAGATAGTCTTCATCCGGCACATCCGTTCCGTAATAACAGGGATGCATAAACGGCGGTGAACTGATCCTTACGTGAACCTCAGTAGCTCCCGCATTTCTTAACATATTGACCTGGTTAGCGATCGTATTTCCTCTGACGATCGAATCGTCGATAATTACTACTCTCTTGCCGTTAACGACAGCCGAGATAGGGTTAAGCTTGATCTTAACCGCCTGTTTACGCTGTTCCTGTGATGGCTTGATGAACGTTCTTCCTACATAGGAATTCTTAACGAATCCCTTCTCATAAGTAATGCCCGATTCTGCCGCAAAACCTAATGCGGCATCAATCCCCGACTCAGGCACACCGATTACTATATCGCACTCGCAAGGGTGTTTCCTTGCAAGGATCCTGCCCGCTTCTCTTCTTGCGGCTGCAACAGAGATACCGTCAATTACAGAATCCGGTCTGGCGAAATAGATATACTCGAAAACACATTTCTTCATGGGACGCTTTAATCCGGAATCAATGGATCTGACCTCACCGTTCTCCACGATGACGATCTCGCCGGGTTCAATGTCTCTTATGAATCTCGCACCGACGGCTTCTAATGCGCATGTCTCGGAACAGAAGATGACCGCGTCATCCAATTTACCCATAACGAGAGGTTTTAAGCCGAAGGGATCCCTTGCCGCGATAAGCTTACGGGGACTCATGACAAGAAGAGCATATCCGCCTTTGATGATACCCATTACTTCCTTGACGGCTTCTTCAACCGAAGGATTAGAAGATCTCTTCTGCGCAATGAGATATGCGATGACCTCCGAGTCGGTGGTCGTATGGAAGATAGCACCTTTGTCCTCAAGCTCTCTCTTAAGCTCGTTCGCATTGGTAAGATTTCCGTTATGTGCGATGGAAAGTGTTCCCTTTGAATACTGGGTAACGATAGGCTGTGCGTTCTCCGGAACGCTTCCGCCTGCTGTGGAATATCTTACGTGACCTATAGCAATATCGCCTTTGAGATTGCTGATCTTGTCGCTGCTCAATACATCGCTGACAAGTCCCATTCCCTTGACGCACTCTATAGAGGCATCATCATTTGTAGCAATACCACAACTCTCCTGTCCCCTGTGCTGGAGACTGAAAAGTCCGTAATAAACATCACTGGCAGAGTACTTACTCCCGTGAATTCCGAATATTCCGCATTCTTCATGTATGGCCATGCATAGATTTTATCATCAGACTTGCATACAGATATGCGGTAAAATGTCTGTATTTTAATGACATGTTCATGTCTTTAGTTGGCTATAACAACGGAAACTTCAGTTGGTAGTAGAATATTAAAGTTATGGAAAACCTCTTTGAGAACTGCAATCTGTGCCCGAGGCGCTGCGGCGCCGACAGAACATCCGGCAAGACCGGCTTTTGCAGAATGCCCGGATACCCGGTGGTAAACCTTATAAAACTCCATTTTGGCGAGGAACCTGTAATATCCGGAACTAATGGAAGCGGCACGGTCTTCTTCGAAGGCTGCAGCTTAGGCTGCGTATTCTGCCAGAACTATTCCATCTCAAGAGGTCCCACAGGATTTGGCCTCAAGATGGACGCCGGGAGCCTGTCGGATTCCTATCTCAAACTTCAGGATCAGGGCGCGAACAATATAAATCTCGTAACTCCGATGCACTTTGCGCCTGCCGTTGCAGAATCAATATCGCTTGCAAAAGCATCAGGACTTAATATTCCCGTGGCAGTCAATTGCTCCGGGTACGATCTCGTCTCAACCCTCAGGCTTTTCGACGGCCTCGTAGACATCTACATGCCTGACATGAAATATTTCTCATCCAAGTTCTCATCGGAATACTCACACGCGCCTGACTACTTCAGCGTCTGCTGCAGCGCAATTGACGAGATGGTAAGGCAGACCGGAGACATCGTTATGGGACCCGACGGTCTTCTTAAGAGGGGCGTCATCGTAAGGCACCTGATACTGCCGGGCGGACTTTTCGACTCCAAGCACGTAATAGACTATCTGACTTCCAGATACGGAAACAGGATCTTTATAAGTCTTATGAGCCAGTACACGCCAATGCCCTCCTGCACAGGCAGGCTTGCCGGCAAGCCTTCGAAAAGGACATGCGACACATTGGCAGACTACCTCGCGTCAAAGGGGCAGACAAATGCCTTTATCCAGGAATATGAATCGTCCGGAAATGAAATGATCCCGGACTTCAATGTGTGAAGCCGGGATCCTGGTTTATCATTTCTGTTTTGTTTATCAGAGTATCTCTTCGATAAGAGCCTCGATCTTGGGCTGGGGAACAAATCCCATTGATTCGTTTACGATCTCGCCGCCCTTGAAGATCTTAACGGCAGGAATGCTCTCAACAAAGTACTTCTCTGCGTATTCTGTCGAATCGTCAACATTGTACTTGCCAACCTTGATCTTACCGTCATACTTCTCTGCAATGGCAGCAATGACAGGTCCCAGCATCTTGCAGGGGCCGCACCAGGGAGCCCAGAAATCAACGAGCACCGGGAGGTCACTCTTCAATACCTCTGCTTCAAAATTGCTGTCATCTAAGATAATCTCAGCCATGGTTTCTCTCCTTTATTCATCATGCCTGCAGTCTTCATTGCTGCAGGGCTTGCCTTTTGCGTTACAGCACTCGTGGCCTTCGCAAACTCTGTAATTGCCGCCTTCGATACATAATGTCTTTCCGTTGATCAGGGAGTCGGCGATCTTAAATCTTGCCGTCTCATAGATCTCCGTTACGGTCGTTCTGGATATCGCCATCTGCCGTGCGCACTCCTCGTGCGTCATTTTCTGATAATCCACGTGACGGATGACTTCATACTCTTCGATGGTTAAGACCTGAGCGTCGATCTTATCCGCGCCCGTAGGCACAAATCTGGTGTATTTAGGCTCCTCACATACTCTTCTGACTCTTACCGGCCTTGGCATTTTCAGCAACTCCTAAAAAAATGACATATGCCGCGAAAACGACATATGTCAATTATAGCATTCTATTTCAGAAAAATCGAACAGGTGAAGCCCGTCTCAGATCTCCTCGCCCAAAGACTCAAGATACTGACCGTAATTTGTCTTGGACATGGACTGAGCCATCTTTAAGAACTGCTCTTTCTCGATCCATCTGTTGTGCCATGCGATCTCTTCCAGACATCCGATCATTCTTCCTGATCTCTGAGCTGCCCTGATAGAGCCTGCTGCTTCATAAAGGCTGTCCGGGTTGCCGGCGTCAAACCATGAGAACTCCTTGCCCAAAGGAATAACATTGAGCTGTCCGCTCTTTAAGTATTCCTCATTTACGGATGTAATCTCGAGCTCGCCTCTTGCAGAGGGCTGGATCTTGCTTGCGATCTCAACGACGCGGTTATCGTAGAAATAAAGACCCGGAACAATGTAGTTGGACTTCGGGTGTCTGGGCTTCTCTTCGATCGATACAGCCTTGCCGTCAGCATCAAACTCTACAACACCGAAGGCTCTGGGGTCTGCTACATAGTAGCCGAAGATGACAGCGCCTTCCTCATTCCTTCCTGCTGTTCTGAGCTTTCTTCTGAAGAAAGGACCGTAGAAGATGTTGTCACCCAGAGCAAGGCAGACAGAATCTGATCCGATAAAGTCCTTAGCGATGATGAAGGCGTCAGCGATACCTCTCTGAACCTTCTGCTCCATATACTTGATCGAGATACCGAGTTGTGAACCGTCACCCAAAAGGTCTACGAACGGCTTTGTGTCGTCCGGCGGAGTAATTACAAGGATATCCTTGATCCCGGCCTCCATGAGGACCGAAAGAGGATAGTAGATCATCGGTTTGTCGTAAACAGGAAGCAACGGCTTGCAAACAGGCTTCGTAATAGGATAAAGACGTGTGCCCTTGCCTGCCGCTAAAATGATTCCTTTCATATTGCACCCCCAAGATATTTAAAAACTGTTGATAATATAAATATACAATATTCCTGCATTGTGCGACAATATGAACATTGAATTTTGGGGGTAAAGGTTATCCATGCTCAGTTTCATTTTAGGCCATTTTGACGGTATTCACTGGTGGAATATCGCAGATTTCATCGTAGCTATTGCGTTTGTTTATATATTCGTTTGGGGCAGATCCAATAAGCTTTTCAAGAAAAATGAATTCAACGACGACTTCTTAAGTCTGGACACGATGAAGTCATTAAGAGGGTTTGCCGCTATGGGCGTAATCCTCCACCACATATCTCAGGAGCAGGTCTTCCAGCAGGAAGGCATCCTTCTTCCGTTCGTTAATGCAGGAGCTTATTTCGTTGCGATCTTCTTCTTCGCATCAGGTTACGGACTCCTTAAGAGCTTCAATTCAAAGCCCGGTTATCTTAAAGGCTTCATAAAGAAGAGGATCGTAAAGTCGATCGTCGTTCCTTACTATGTCGATATCCTGCTCTACGGTGCTCTTATCGCACTCGTAAGGCTTCCCATGGACAAAGAACAGTGGGTCTTCAATCTCTTAGGCGTTACCATGATGAACCAGTTCGCATGGTTCCCTATTGTCCTCGCTATTTTATACCTCCTGTTCTTCATTACTTTCCGCCTCTTTAAGCTCCCCAAGACACGCTTTATCGTAATCTTTGCATTCATTATCCTCATGGGAATCGGCTGCATGATCGAAGGCCACTACGCATGGTGGACAGGCCCCGACAACTGGTGGTGCAGCGAATATTACTATATGAATGAAGCTACATGGTGGATGAAGGAGAAGGTATTCTGGTTCCACGGCGAATGGTGGGTCAACTCCGCTCCCGCATTCCTGACGGGTCTTGTTTTCGCGAACTACGAAGAAAAGATCGTCGCCTTCTTCAAGAAGGATTACTGGAAGCGTTTCTTTATCCTCGTAATCATCACAGAGGTCTGCTTTGCGATCTCTGATATCGGCCAGTCAAAGTTCGGTTACTGGACAGAATTCAATCTCAAGGGACCTGAGATCGGCAATAAGCTCGCAACTTACTTCTGCCAGGTTCCCCTGTTCCTGATCCTGCCCGTTACGATCTACATCTTCCTCATGAAGTATCACGTAAGCAATCCCATCAGCCGTTTCTTCGGCAAGTATTCGCTCCATACATACCTCATGAACCTTGCAGCCATTACGCTGCTCAGATTCCTTCAGTACAACGATGAAGGATCCCCCTTCTACATGGGAGACAGATACAACAACCTCTTCGTATTTGCGATAGGCGTCATTATCCTGACCGTCGCTCTCGGTGTTATGGAATACAAGATCACAACCCTGGTACAGGAAAAGCTCTTCGGAAGTCCGAAGCCTGCCACAGAACCTGTCGCGAGAGTATCTTTGCTCGACGATGCAGATGATACGTTCTCAAGAAAGATGTCGATGTTCAGGAAAGATGAACTGGGACTTGCCAAGGCCGAAGCCGTATCAAACTATGAGACGGTCGAAGAGACATCCTTACGAGAGAAACCTAAGAAGAAAAAGAAGAAAAACAGGAAATAATTAAATCGCAAAGGGCTGTCTTCAAAAGGCAGCCCTTGTTTTTGCACTGAGGCGAGTGTTCTTCAATGCCTTGTGTCTTTTTTACGCTCTTATACCGCAGGTTAAGAATTGTTGCTTCAAATGTTGCTCTTTGTGTCCGCTTAGAAGGCAACAAATCCTTAACCCCGCATTTGCTGTAAGGTTAATCCGCTGAAGTCCAAATACTCCGGACAATTCATTCCATTTTGAGATACCATTTATTTTTTCATTTAAAGAGATGCAATTTGTCAGGTTTAATCGCTTTGCCCGTAATGCGATAATAAACGCATTGTTATGAATCTTGGGAGAGGTGCATTATGAGGGAGTTTTTTACCGGTCTGGCAGTCGTGCCGGCCTTGGATCAGATCGTATTCTATTCATGCCTGGTTCTTTTTCTTTGGGGCGGAACCAACAAGTTCGGCAGGAAGGGCGAGTTCAATGACGACTTCACAAGCCTTGATGCTATGAAGTCTCTCAGGGGCTTTGCCGCAATAGGCGTTTTGCTGCACCATATTTCCCAGGAAGAGCTCTTTCAGAACATGAAGGTCCTGTCACCCTTCGTAAATGCAGGCGCTTATTTTGTTGCGATCTTCTTTTTCTGCTCAGGCTATGGGCTTATCAAGAGCCTTGATACCAAGAAGGATTACCTTAAAGGCTTTATAAGGAACAGGATCGTTAAGGCCATCGTTCTGCCCTTCTACGTAAACGTTCTGGTCTACGGCATCCTTATGGCAGCAACGGGCGTCAAGCTTCCCAAAGAGCGCTGGATATTCAATTTTCTGGGCCTTACCATGATGAATGAATATGCCTGGTTCCCCATTGTCCTCGCTGTTCTCTATCTCGTATTCTTCCTCTGTTTCCGCTTTATCAAGAACCGTCCGGTATGCTTCGCGGTCATACTTGCCGTTATAATCGGCCTTGGCATCGGCTTCTGCTACAACGGACACTTCGCCTGGTGGTATGGCGCTAAAAACTGGTGGGTCAACCCCGCCCTCGCCAAAAAGGCTCTCTGGTGGCAGGCCGAGAAGGCCCTCTGGTTCAGCGGCGAATGGTGGGTCAACTCTGCTCCCGCATTCTTCACCGGCCTTATCTTTGCCAACTTCGAAAAAGAGATCACGGCTTTCTTCAAAAAGCTCTATGTCCTCAAGCTCTCTTTGCTCCTCGTTATCACGGTAATCTGCTTCAAGCTGTCTTCGTTCGGCCAGATGAAGTTCCAGTACTGGACAGAATGGATGGGCAAGGGCCCCGGCATCGAAGAGAAGATCAAGACATATTTCTGCCAGGTACCTTTGTTCCTGTTCCTGGGCCTTGCGGTCATCATCTTCATGATGAAATATCACGTAAGCAATCCGGTATCGCGTTTCTTCGGCAAATATTCGCTCCACACATATCTCATGAACCTGGCAGCCCTTACGGCGCTCCGCATGCTCCAGACCGATAAGACTCTCAAGGCCGGAAAGATCAATCTCCTGGTCTATGCCCTGGGTGTGATCATCCTGTCCGTTTTGCTCGGTGTTGCCGAGCAAAAGCTTACAGAGCTTTTGCAAAGGCTCCTGTTTAAGGGAAAGAAGAAGGCTTAAGCCTGCAGACAAATAAGCTGAAAGAAATAATTCAGAAAATAAAAGAGCCGTCTCGATTGAGACGGCTTTTTGGTGGAGCGGGATACGAGATTCGGACTCGCGACTTTCACCTTGGCAAGGTGACACTCTACCACTGAGTTAATCCCGCGTGCCTGATTATTATATGGTCGAGCCTTGTTTTTGTCAACAAGTTTTTTTCAATATAATAATCCGGTTTAAAAAGTGCCGCTTTTTCAGCTTTGTGAACCAATCCAGCTGAACACTCCCGTCTGGGTATCTACCAGTTTCTTACCCTCTGAATTCTTCAGATAGATGAGCACCTGGTATTCGCTTGAGTCATTGATCTCTTTGCAGAGCCCTATCTTGGCCTCAAAGCTGGAATCGTCATACGTGACGCCGTCATAATACTGCCTGGTAAGGCTCTTCTTGGACGTTCTGACCGTAGGTATGCTGTAGCATCTTCCGGTGTTGATATCCATGAGTACGACCTTTAACGGATCGGATGCCTTTGACTCAACGCCTTTTTCGAGCACCCAGCCCTTGACTGTTATATAGTCTTTGCCGCCGTCAGTCGATCTCTCGATGCTCTCGAGCTTAAAATCGACGCCCTGATCTTGGGAGACGATCTTCATTCCGGAAGTCTTGAAAGCAACGGGCCTGCTGTTCCTGTATGTATTAAACGCAAGCAAAGCGAGGGCTGCCAGGAAGATGATCTCCAGAACAATGACAGCGAGCTTTAAGTTCTTCTTTGAGAAAAGTTTGCTGCTCATGCTTTTGCCCCCTTTCCGGACTTTTTGCCATTTACTTTCAGGTAAATGCAAAGACCTGCAAAGGCTGCCCAGGAGACTATGGCAAGAGCAATACCTGCCTTGAGTCCGACAGTATGGTATGTAAATTCAACTGCGTGATGTCCGGAAGGGACCTTGAGGAGCATCATTCCGCATGAGTCTGTGACGGATGTCTTCTGACCGTCTATGGTTACCGTCCAGCCCTTGTCGTTCGGGACGGAGAAATAGACCATCGTCTCTTTATCGTAATCCGTTGTGAACTTAAATCCGTGATAGTCTCTGGAGAAATTCCCTACTGCGGTCTGCTGCGCTGCCTTGGCCATATCATCGACCGGGACATTATAGTCGATGCTGCCCACATCAATATGGGTCATGCAGGATGTCACCTTTGCCTCTTCACCGGGCATGATGACTGCTGCATTCATCAGTGCTATGCCACGCTTCTCAAAAGGAATCTTTGCAAGCTCGCTTGCATACATATACCTGTCCATGGCAAATCCTATCGGGAATGCCTCCTGCTCGGTTACATACAAAGTCTTGTTCTTATAGCTTACTGTGTCAACGATGTTCTCAGCACCGGCGTCATCCTTTACCATGTATCTGCCGCCCAAAAGCTGGCCCAAGCCCGGAACATTGATCCTGCCCTGGCTGGAATTGTTGGTGTCAACTTCAAGCAGGGTGTTGAACTCGTGCGCGGAGTTCTCGATGGTCGAACTGAAGCACCCTATACTGCTGCCGCCTCCGACCAGTGAGAAGACATTATCTCTCGTATGGTATCTGTACTGGGCATTCAATGTCTTAAGGTTAATGGAGGCTTCGTATTTCGAGATATATTCCGAAGTATCATCATCCTTGTAATAGTAGAGCGTAAGACCCGTCGTGAAGGCACAGAAGACCATAGTCATTACGAGCACAACGCTGTATTTGAGTTTTCCGGTCCTGTGAAGGATATCAAGGAGAACAGGTCCTGCAACCGCAATGATATAGAAATACGTAAATCTGTCCTCATAGAATACGATCTGCTCTTTGTTGGCACTCCAGTCGACATACTTGATCGCAAGGAAGAATACCGTCGTGGCGAGCACATAAAGCAGCAGGCCCTTGGACATGAAGTATTCCTTGGGATCTTCTAAAACCTTTACCGTAGCAAGTGCCATTACGAGCACGAACATGTACCACCAGCGCTGGTAAACTGCCGTAAAGAGCAGGAAGCCTGATGTCATGAACGGGAATATGGATACGGCAAAGAGGAATAACAGGAGCTTTTGGAGCCAGCTTCTGTCCTTGCCGATAAATGCGATAACAAGAGAGATGCCGAACAAAGGAAGATAGCATGACGGTGAATCCCAGTTCTGGAAGATGACTGCACTGTTGGCAGGCATAACGTCACCCGGAAGGAGCGTGCCTTTTATAAGGTGCAGAAGTGACTTCGAATCAAATACGAAATTCCTTAGGTAAAGCGCCATCTCACTTCTGGAATTGCCCTTGATGTAAAGGACGCTCGGAACAAAGATAACTGCTGCCATGCCTACGCCCAAAACGCCGCAGATGATGCAGCTGAGCATCTTCTTCAATGTTTCCTTTACAGGCTCTTTCCAGTATCTGAAAAGGAAATAGATGACCATGAAGATTACTTCCTGGATAAAGAAGAAGTAATTGACAGAGCAGTTGATGAAGATGGAAAGGATAAAGAGCGGTCTCTTCTTTTTGTCGTCTATCGTCTCGACACCCCAGAGCAGCAGCGGGAAAAATGCCACAACGTCGTGGAAGTGGAAGAACATGAGGTTTACCGCCTGGAAACCCGAGAAAGCATAAAGGAGCGCGCCTATGATGGCGAAGTTATCTTTTTTACCTTCCTCTTTCTTAGTGAACAAGCGCAGATAAATATATGCCGTTAATGCTGCGACGGTATATTTCAGGATATATAAAGGAGCTACCAGATAAGGGAAAATACCCTTGGGGAGAGCTAAGAATATCCAATAAAACGGGCTTCCCAGATTATAGAAAGCAAATCCGTTCAATACTGATGAACCGAGATCGAGATTCCAGGTCCACTCGCCGCCGTTGCCGTAATGAACGGCATTCCATACAGCCTGGGCAAATGTAAGCTGCTGTGAATTAAAGTCATCACAGATCGTAAGGATCCCACCGTTCCTGATGACAAAGATACAGAAAGTAAGACAAGCGGTAATAAAACCGATAATGGTACATTTAAGCAGACCATTACTCTTCTTTAATTTCACTGAAGTATCCAAAGTTCCGATTATCTCCTGCTGAATGCTGATTCTTATTTATTAAACAAAAAGATAATATCATACGACTTGGCATAATCAAGCAATCGTACTATTTGCACGGGAAAAGCCTTACTTTTTATGCAGTTTACGGGGTGTGCTGTCCGGATTGCCTTTTACTGGTCGCTTATATCACTGTCGAGCGCTACTGCAACCTCATATTCGGGCAATGCTTTCTTAACATCATCAGTGATATGAGCTACAAGACCGGCCCTGTCTTTCTCATCAAAATCCACGACAACGTCGAAAGTGATCCTTTTATTCTCCTCATCGACATAGAAACCATGTATCTGCTTGATGTGCTTATGGTCTACGACGAGCTTTTCGATCTCATCTCTCATGCGCATGAGCTTCTCATCAGAGGAGTTCCTTGAATAAAGACCTATCGCCGTGATAAAGATCCCGGTGTCCTGATAGACCTTAGCCGTAATGCGTCTTGTGAGCGCATCGACCTTATCAGCGGTCATCGTGTCATCGACTTCAATATGAAGCGAGCCGAGATATTTGTCAGGACCATAGTTGTGAAGGACGAGATCGTAAGCGCCATAGACTTCGTCAAAAGACAGCACGCTGTCTTTTACCTTCTTCGTGTATTCGGCCTCCACTCTGTGTCCGACCATGTCATCAACGGCCTCCTTTATGATCTCGAAGCCTGCCTTAAGGATAAATAATGAAATGATAACGCTGACATATGCTTCGATATTGAACTTGAAGATCAAGAGGATCACTGCGGAAATGAGGACTGCAGTGGAAAGTATTGCGTCGAAAAGCGCATCCGTTCCGGATGAGATAAGAAGATCCGATTTAACTTTCTTTCCCTGTCCCTTAACAAATAATCCAAGAACGATCTTAACCGCTATCGCCACAGAGATGACCGTAAGAGAAAGCGCACTGTGGTCTGCTTCCACAGGATGGATGATCTTCTGGACAGATTCCCAGAGAGCCGTAATACCTGCGTAAAGGATCAGGGCGGCAATGATCATCTGAGCCAGATACTCGACACGCCCGTGTCCCAACGGATGCTTATAATCCGGCTTCTTGGAGGCTATCTTTGTGCCTATGATCGCAACCACGGAAGATAAGACGTCACTGAAGTTGTTGACGGCATCAAGTACCATCGCCGTCGAATGAACGGCAACGCCGATAAGGGCTTTGAAGGATGCCAGAAAAATATTGGCTATTATCCCTATGATGCCCGTCCTGACTATCGTTTTCTCTCTGTTGATCGTTTTAGTCTGCTCTGCCATGGCTGTTCCTGCTTTCAAAAAATAAGCGGGCCCGCGCTGCAGCCTCTTTTCTTAAGCCTTACACGGACCCGCAGATGATCTTAACTGATTATGCGGGCTGGAAATTCTCCTTGCCTACACCGCAAACAGGGCATACCCAATCCTCAGGGATATCCTCGAACGCTGTGCCGGGTGCAATTCCGCTGTCGGGATCACCGATCTCGGGGTCATATTCGTATCCGCATAAAGCGCAAACATACTTCTGCATAAATTTATCCTCCTTGGATTAGGTTATAAATTGATTTTACAGTTTTTTTGATTTTATTCATATCAGTTTCAGGGTCTTATTTTCTTGCCGGCCCGGATTGAAGCATTCAGATAAACAAAAACTCTCTCTTCGGACTTTTCCGCATGGATGCGAAGCATCCGAGGACCTTGTCCGGAGAGAGAGTTTTTTGTTTTGGAGCGGGTTACGAGGCTCGAACTCGCGACATTCAGCTTGGGAAGCTGACACTCTACCAACTGAGTTAAACCCGCAAAGGTCTTAAAACAAAGAAATCTTATCAGACCTATAAGTCGAAATCAAACGCCGGAGCCATCTTTATCCTGTCGTCTCCGGCAAACTTTATGAAGTCGTCTGCCATCTCGTGTCTGAAGTCTTCAGTGACAAAAGGTATCCAGAACTGGGTATCCGAGAAATTCGCCCAGGTAAGCATATACGCTAGGCGCCTTCCGCCCTCTGTGGAGGTAACGGCATCGAGGAGTTCCGTAAACCAGTCCGGTATCGTATTGTCCATCGGGGCAAGGCCTTCGAAGTAGCCGTTCTCAGTCTCAAGGGAGCGGTAGCCGATCTCGGTGAGCGCTGTTATCTTGCCCCTCTCTTGGGAGATCTTGTAGACCACATCAATAGATGAGGACATCTTATGGAAGAAGCCGTCACCCTTGTGAGGCTTGTCGTTATAAAGGTCGAGGCCCATGATGTCGATATATTCGTCGCCGGGATATCTTGCCAGATACTCATCTTCGCTGCCGATGAAGCCGTTGGGTGAATAGCAGAATGCAAGGTTATCGACACCCTTCTCGCCCAGAAGATAATCGACGGTATACCGGAACAGTTCTATGAACTCTTCATCAGTCATGAAGCTCTTGCCCCACCAGAACCAGTCGCCGTTGCACTCGTGGAAGGGACGGAAGATCATGGGGATCTTCTCGCCTTCGACGTCTATGCACAATGAAGCGAACTCGGCGATCATGTCGAGGAATCTTCTGTACTTGGAATTTAAGTCTCCGCCGGGCAATATCCTTCTGCCGCAGTCACCGTCGGTGTAATTAGGCGAGTAATCGTAGAACTCATCGCCGCCTAAGGTAAAGTTCGGCATGTGCGAAGACAATGTGATGATGAGGCCCTGACGAGTTAAGTTCTTAACGACCGTAACGAGGTCTGTCATCTTGCCTTCATAACCCAGGAAGCTGAGCGTATCGATGCCTGCAACCGCCGGATGGCTGCCCGTAAGGTTCTTGCAGTCAGATTCCGTGCCGTCTGTTGCATTTATGGACACGCCGATGTGGCCGCAGTTCTGCTGACCGAACATGATCTTGTCACTATCCGAGAAGTCTCTTAATATGCCCAAGAGACTCTCGAGCTTATCTGATCTTCTATATTTTGTTTCCATTTAATTCTTGCCCTGTTTCTTCTGAAAATCGCCGAACGGATCCTGGATATCCGAGATGTCGCCGCCAAGATGCTGGATAGCTGACATCATTTCGTAGAACAAGTCTCTCTCGATAGTCTTCTGATTTCTGTTGATGTAATTCTTGAACATCGCCACAGCCCTGTCATCGCCGTAATCAGCGAGGCAGATGACCGCATAGATCTTATTGGTCATGTATCTGAATGCGTGTCTTAATGTCTGGTAGATCTCTTCCGTCTTATGCTCTTTGCCGATCTCGGTAAGCATTATGACTACGTCTTCGTATGGACCTTCCAGGCCGTCTTCGACATTGCTCTCGAGTATGCTGATGAGGAACGGCTCTGATACTTCAGGGAACGCTTCAACATATCCGGCAATGGACTCTGCGACAAATTCCCGTGTCTTGCCATAGCTTAAATAACGGTCTAAGACTGCCTGGATGAAGCAGGGTTCCTTCATTACCGTAAGCACGTCAAAGCATGCTATTGCCTTCTGGAACTGCATCTCGAAAAGAACATTCTCATCAGTAAGTTCCTCTTCTGTCCATGCACATTCGCCGATTATCTTTCCGCAGTAATCCCTTACCATATCGGCAGACTCTGTTGCGATGCTTGCAACCAGGGACTGGGGCACACCTCTGTCCAGATTAAGTGCGGCATATTCCAATGCTTCTGTCTTCTCTTCAAAGCCGAGCTCATCGAAGAGCTCTCTCATCGACTTACCGCCAAGTTTCTCATCAGGCTCGTTCTCGAGCTTGGTCGTAGCCATGTCTGTCTCTTCCTTGGCCAGACGCTGGATATATTCTTCGTAAGTTGCATCGTCGACGCCTTCAGGCTTCTGGTCTAACTGGTCACCGAATTCGTCTAACTTCTGCTCAAGGATCAAAGCACCGATCTCATCATATCTTTTAAGTAAGTCCTTAATATCGTCTCTCATGTAAACCTCATCTTCCGGGTTAATCCTATTGATCTTATCCCGAATATTCTACTCTGATTATTTGTGTAAAAAAAGCGTCGCTTTGTAAGAAAAGCGACGCTTTGGAGGTACCACCCAGATTTGAACTGGGGATCAGGGTTTTGCAGACCCATGCCTTACCACTTGGCTATGGTACCATTGGTGACCCGTACGAGAGTTGAACTCGTTACTCCGCCGTGAAAGGGCGA
>JAEEGJ010007070.1_pt1 | contig 32790 bp, 27 predicted proteins | sample 8958761 | NCBI WGS metagenome assembly JAEEGJ01 (sample SAMN16246546, study PRJNA631951) | gut metagenome | biome: gut microbiome; feature: rumen; material: RS-attached | host: Bos | place: Iran: Karaj | collected 2018-10
GTAAAATACCAGGTGGATTTATTAAAAGAGAAGGAAGACCAACTGATGCTGCAACACTAGCTGCACGTATGATTGATAGACCAATGAGACCTATGTTTCCAGAGGATTTTAGAAATGAGGTTCAAGTTGTTAATACAGTATTATCGGTTGATACAGATAATTCACCAGAACTTTCTGCTATGTTTGGTTCAAGCCTTGCAACATGTATTAGTAAGATCCCATTTGATGGACCAATTGCGGGTGTTAAAGTAGGTAGAGTTAACGGGGAATTTGTTATTAACCCAACACCAGATGAGTTAGAGATGAGTGATTTAGATTTAACTGTAGCTGGAACTAAATATGCAATTAACATGGTAGAAGCAGGAGCTAAAGAAGTATCTGAAGCTGATATGTTAGATGCATTAATGTTTGGTCATGAAGCAGTTAAAGAATTATGTGAATTCCAAGAAGAAATCGTTAAAGAAATTGGCGAAGAAAAGATGGAATATGAACATATTGAATTAGAAGATGAATTAGTTAAAGAAATAACTGATTTAGCTGCTGATAAATTAGATAAAGCAATGCGTATTAAAGAAAAATTAGAAAAATATGCCGCAATAGATGCAGTTAAAGAAGAAGTAGTAGCTAAATATGAAGAAGAAAATAAAGAAAAATTAGATTCTGAAGAATTAACTCTATTACTAACTAAAGTTAAATTAATTCTTGAAAATATCGAATATGATATCTTTAGAAGTATTACAGTTAATGAAAAAACAAGAAGTGATGGAAGAAGTATGACAGAAATTCGTCCATTATCTACAGCAATTGATTTATTACCTAGAACTCATGGTAGTGCATTATTTACTCGTGGTGAAACTCAAGCATTAGCAGTAACTACATTAGGTGCACTTAATGAAAACCAAATTCTAGATGGACTTTCTCTTGAAACAGAAAAGAGATTTATGTTACATTATAATTTCCCAGCTTTCTCAGTTGGTGAAACAGGTAGATACGGAAGCCCTGGACGTCGTGAAATTGGTCATGGTGCCTTAGGTGAAAGATGTCTTTCTCAAGTAATGCCTAGTGAAGAAGAATTCCCATATACAGTACGTGTTGTATCTGAAATACTTGAAAGTAATGGTTCAAGTTCTCAAGCTACAATTTGTGCTGGATGTATGTCTTTAATGGCAGCTGGTGTTCCTATTAAAGCACCTGTAGCTGGTATTGCAATGGGATTAATTACTTCAAAAGATGGAAAAGATTATACTATTTTAACTGATATTCAAGGTATGGAAGATCACTTAGGTGATATGGACTTTAAAGTAGGTGGAACAAGAAAAGGTATTTGTTCTCTACAAATGGATATTAAGATTAAAGGTATTACAAAAGATATATTAAAAGAAGCTTTAGCACAAGCTAAGAAAGCTAGATTTGAAATTCTAGATTTAATGGAAACAGTTATTCCAGAACCTAGAAAAGAAGTATCTAAATATGCTCCAAAAACTGAAATATTTAAGATTAATCCTGAAAAGATTAAAGATGTTATTGGTAAAGGTGGAGAAATGATTACTAAGATAATCTTAGAATCTAGTAACGTTACTTCAGTAAATGATATAAATGCTGTTAAAGTAGATATAGATGATGATGGTACTGTAGTTATTTATCATACTGATAAAGATGTAATTGAAGCTACAAAACAAAGAATATTAGATGCTTCAAGAGAAGTTGAAATAGGTAAGATATATACAGGTAAAGTTGTTAAAGTTGAAGACTATGGATGTTTTGTTAATCTATGGGATGGATTAGATGGATTTGTTCATGTATCACAACTTGCTCACGAAAGAGTAGAAAAACCATCTGATATGGTATCTGTTGGTGATGAAATCATAGTAATGGCAACTGGTTATGATAAGAGAGGTAAACTTAACTTATCTAGAAAAGATGCTATTCCAGCACCAGCTAAAAAAGAAGTAAAAGAAAAAGAAGAAAAATAATTTTCTTCTTTTTTATTGTATATCCATAATAACTGGAAGAATAATTGGTTTTCTTCCTGTTTTTTCAATTATATAAGTATTAACTTCATTAATTACATTTGATTTTAATTCAGAATAATTAAATTTCTTACTTTGTAATTCTTTAATAATTATTTCAGTAGCTTTATTTTCTATTTGTTTAATTAAAGCTTCATTTTCATTAACTAGAATAAATCCTCTAGTAGCAATAGTTACTTTACCAAGAAGTAATCTTTTCTTTAAATCAACATTACATACTAGAACAAGTATTCCATCTCTTGCCATTATCTTTCTATCTTTAATAACAACAGAACCTATATCACCAATTCTATTACCATCAACATATACATCATAACATGCAAATGATTTATCTCTTTTAACTTTACCATTTAATATAGAAAGCATTTCACCATTTTGCATTATAAATGTATTTTCTCTAGGAACATCACATGATACAGCAAGATCAGTATGTTCTCTAAGCATTCTATATTCACCATGGATAGGCATTACATATTTAGGTTTAAGAAGTCTTATCATTAATTTTAATTCTTCTTGATTACCATGCCCTGATGAGTGAATATCATTTAATAATGTATTTGTATAAGTTTTAACACCTTTAAGTGCTAATAAGTTTAATGTATTAGCAACTGCTTCACCATTACCAGGAATAGGTGATGAACTAAATATAACTGTATCACTAGGTAATAATTTAATTTGTCTATGAGTACCATTTGCTATTCTAGATAAAGCTGCAAGTGGTTCTCCTTGAGACCCTGTACAAAGTAAACATACTTCTTCAGGTTTTAATTTATTAGCTTCTTCTGCAGTTATTATTGTAGAAGTATCTTCTATATAACCAGATTGAATAGCTATTTCTACTTGAGTTTCCATACTTCTACCAAATAGAACAACTTTTCTATGATGTCTTTTAGCAGTTTCTATAATATGTTTTAATCTATATACGTTAGAAGCAAACGTTGCAACAATTATTCTTCCTCTTTGTTTACTAAATAAATCACTTAAAGTAGCATCTACTTTAGACTCACTAAGTGAAACTCCTTCACGTTCAGCATTAGTACTTTCATTCATAAGTAGAGTAACACCTTTTTCACCAATTCTAGCCATCTTTTGTAAATTTGCCATAGGTCCAATTGGACTTAAGTCAAATTTATAGTCACCCGATTCAACAATAACACCATTTGGTGTTTTGACTACAATTGCATAACTATCTGGGATAGAGTGAGTAGTTGCAATAAATTCTACTTCAATATTTTTAAATTTTATATTACTTGATTCATCATAAATAACAATATTATCATATCCTATATTTCTTTCAGATATTTTCTTTTTAATTAAATTTGCTGCTTGATTTGGCGCGTAAATAACTGGTATATTTACAGTTTGTAGTAAGAAAGGTATTGATCCTATATGGTCTTCATGTCCATGTGTAATGAATAAACCTTTAATCTTACTTTCATTTTCTTTTAAGAATGTATAATCTGGAATTACGTAATCTATTCCAAGTAAATCTGATTCAGGGAATAAAACACCGCTATCAATTATTATTAATTCATTTCCATGCATTATACAATACATATTTTTACCAACTTCACCAAGTCCACCAAGCGCAAATACTTTTGTATCAATTTTATTATTAAATTTCATGTTTTCTCCTTTCAAATTTTTAAAAAAGTATTTCGGGTTAACGATATAAATTATACTCTTTTTTTTAGTTTTTTGCAACTTTTTAGAATATTGTTTACAATACAATAAAAGTATTATATAATATAAAAGTAATAAAAGGGAGATGTATTATGGCAAAGACTCAAACTGAAGAAAAAACTAAAAAAACAACTACTAAAAAGGTAACAAAGAAATCTACTACTAAAAAAGCACCTGCTAAAAAAGTAGTAAAGAAAGCACCTAAGAAAGTAGTAAAAAAAGAAGAAGTAAAAGAAGTAGTAACTAAAGAAGAAAAAATTAATGAAGAAACTGCTAGATTAACTAATGAAGCAAGATTTAGTGTATGGGTAGATGTATTAATTCTTATATTTATAGTTTTAATGTTCGCAGTAATTTTATATGGTTATTTAATTGCAAGATAAAGAGAGTAATCTCTTTTTTTTTATTTATTTTTAAGGTATAATTATTATTGGTGATATATATGGGATTTTTTAGTAAATTAAAAGAAAAATTTAGTAAAAAAGAAATCTTTAAAGATGAAAAACAAAAAGATAGATATGATAAAGGTTTAGAAAAAACTAGAAAAGAATTTAGTGATAAATTAAATAAATTGAATAAGAAGTATCAAAAGGTTAATCAAGAGTATTTTGAAGAATTAGAAGAAATGCTTATTATGTCTGATATTGGTGTTAATACTGTTATTAATTTTATGGATAGATTAGTAGATAGAGTTAAAAGTGAAAAAATTGAAAATCCAGAAGAATTAAGAGAAGTAATAGTAGATGAATTATTTATAATATATGTTAATAATGAAGTATTGACTAATAAGATTAATTATTCTGAAGAAGGCCCAACAGTACTTTTATTTGTTGGAGTAAATGGTGTAGGTAAAACTACTACTATTGCTAAGATTGCTAAGAAAGAAAAAGATAATAAAAAGAAAATATTATTAGTTGCAGGAGATACATTTAGAGCAGGTGCTATTGAACAAATAAAAGAATGGGGAGATAGACTTAAAGTAGATGTAGTATCAGGAGAAGAAAATTCTGATCCAGCATCAGTAGTATATAAAGGTATTGAAAAAGCTAAGAATGAAAAATATGATGTAGTACTTGTAGATACTGCAGGTAGATTACAAAATAAATTAAATCTAATGAAAGAATTAGAAAAAATTAATAAAGTTATTATTAATTTAATAGGACATGAAGTAAATGAAACTTTACTTGTAATTGATGCTACTACTGGACAAAATGGTATTTCACAAGCTAAAGCATTCAAAGAAATAACTAATGTTACAGGAATAGTACTAACTAAATTAGATGGTACTGCTAAAGGTGGTATAGTACTTGCTATTAAAGAAGAAGTTAATATACCAGTTAAATTTATAGGACTTGGTGAAAAAGCAGAAGATTTAGAATATTTTGATATAGAAAAATATATATATGGATTATTTAAGGAAATGATGTAATATGGATAAACAAGATAAACTAATATTATTATTTGATTATTATGGTGATTTATTATCAGAATCACAAAGAAATTATTTTGAAAGTTATTATTTTGATAATTTATCTTTATCAGAAATTGGAGAAAACTATAATGTAAGTAGAAATGCTGTTTCTAAAGATTTAAAACTAGCTTCTGAAAAATTAAATAATTATGAAGATAAATTAAAAATAATATCTAGAGATGATAAATTAAGAAAATTAGCTAGTAAAATAGAAGATAAAGATTTAAAAGAAAAAATAATGAATATACTAGATGAGTAGGTGATATAATGTTTGAAAATTTAAGTGAAAAACTAGATTCTGCGATTAGTAAAATTAAGGGATATGGAGTATTAACTGAAGAAAATATAGGAGATGTTTTAAGAGAAGTAAGACTAGCTTTACTAGAAGCAGATGTTAACTATAAAGTAGTAAAAGAATTTACTAATAATGTTAAAGAAAAAGCACTAGGAGAAGAAGTTAAAAAGAGTTTAAAGCCTGATGAAGTATTCTTAAAAATATTAAAAGATGAATTATTAGAACTTCTTGGTACTGATGAAATATCTATAGTAACTAAAAATAATCCTAATATGCTTATGTTAGTAGGTTTACAAGGATCTGGTAAAACTACTACTATTGGTAAACTTGCTAATTATATTAGAAAAAAATACAATAAAAAACCATTATTAGTAGCAGCAGATATATATAGACCAGCAGCTATAGAGCAATTAAAAACTATAGGTAAAACATTAAATATACCTGTATTTGAAGAAGGTAAAAAAGATCCTGTAGAAATAGTTAAAGATGCAGTTAAATATGCTAAAGAAGAAGGATTAAACTATGTACTTGTGGATACTGCAGGTCGTCTTCAAATAGATGAAAAATTAATGGATGAATTAAAGAATATTAATGAAGCAGTTAAGATGGATGAAGTACTTCTTGTACTTGATGCAATGATAGGTCAAGATGCTATTAATGTAATAAATGGATTTAATGAACAATTACCATTAACTGGAGTAATACTTACTAAACTTGATGGTGATACAAGAGGTGGTGTAGCATTATCTGCAAGACACTTAACTAATGTTCCAATTAAGTTTATTGGTACATCAGAAAAATTAGATGGCTTAGAATTATTTGATGCTGAAAGAATGACTTCTAGAATCTTAGGCATGGGTGATATGATGGGTCTTATTGAAAAGGCTGAAGGTATCATGAATGAAGAAGAATCACTTGATTCATTTAAGAAAATGAAAAAAGGTAAATATGACTTAGAAGATTTCTTAAAGCAATTTAATCAAATGAAGAAATTAGGACCTATAGAAAATATCATTAAAATGCTACCAGGTGCTAAAAAGATGGGTCTAACTGATATTCATATTGATCCAAAAGATATGGCAAGATTAGAAGCAATAGTACTTTCTATGACACCAGAAGAAAGAAGAAATCCAGATATTATAAAAGCATCTAGAAAAGAAAGAATAGCAAAAGGCTGTGGACAAAATGTTCAAGCAGTTAATAAATTGCTTACTCAATTTGAACAATCTAAAAAAATGATGAAAATGATGAGTAATGGTAATATGAAATTGCCATTCTAATGAGGTATATATGGAACAAAAAATCTTTTATGATAGTACTGATGGTGTAAAACTATGTGGTTTGCTTTCAAGAGTAAATGATAATAATAAAATAGTGGTATTATGTCATGGATTAAATGGAAATAAAACTGAAAGAAATAGTTTTAATCCTTTTGTAGAAAAATTACAAAAACAAAATATTAATTCTTTTAGATTTGATTTTAGAGGCCATGGAGAAAGTACTGGAAATGATTTTGAAATGACACCAACTAAAGAAGTAGAAGATCTAGAAAAAACAATTGAACATTTAAATAGTATTGGATTTAATGAAATTGTTTTATTAGGTGCTAGTTTTGGTGGAAGTATAATTTCATTATTAGACTATAATAAATATAATTGTGTAAAAGCATTAATATGTTGGTATGGATGTTTAGATTATTTTTATACAATTGAAGCAGAAGGATTCTTTTCAAAAGAACATAGAGATATCGCAGAAAAAAATGGATGGTTTGAAGTAACAAGTAAAAGAACGGGTAGAGTATTTAGATTAGGTAAAACTCTATATGATGAAGTTTATAAAATAGTACCATATGAAAGCTTAATAAAAGTTGAATTACCAATATTATTTGTTCATGGACTTATAGATAATATGGTTCCATATGAATCATCTGTTAAGGTTTCAAAAATGTGTAAAAATGCTAAATTAGAATTAATAGAAAATGGATCTCATACATTTGATAATGATGTTAATGCTTTGAATAAAGCAATTGATGTTAGTATTGATTTCATTAAAAGTATATTAAATTGACATTTTTAATTAAAAGTGGTATATTTAATACCGAAATCCTTTGATTGGAAGAGTAAAAAGATAGAGTTTTAAGAGAGTCTATGGTTGGTGTAAATAGATAACAAAGTCTTTTGAACATGGTCCTTGAGGTGATTAACTGATATGTAAGTTAATACAGGAGTGCCTGTTATAGCATATACCTAAATGGTTATTAAGATTAATATAGTAATATATTAATGAAAAAGAGTGGTAACGCGTTAATAACGTCTCTTAGTTTTCTAAGAGATGTTTTTTTATTTAAAAAGGAGGAATTAAAATGAATGTAATAGTAGGAATAAGTTGGCCATTTGCAAATGGTGATCTTCATATTGGACATGCTGCATCTAGTTTACCAGGAGATGTAATAGCAAGATATCATAGATTAAAAGGTAATAATGTATTATTAGTATCTGGTACAGATTGTCATGGTACTCCAATTGAAGTTAAAGCCTTAAAAGAAAATAAATCTCCAAAAGAATTAGTAGATGCTTGTCATACTGAATTTACTAAAGATTGGAAAGATTTAGGAGTAAGTTTTGATTTATTTAATAGAACAGACGATGATTTCCACAAAAAATTTGTTCAAGAACAATTTAAGAAATATGATGCTAATGGATTATTATATGAAAAGGAAGAAGAACAATTATATTGTGAAAATTGTAAAATGTTTTTAGCTGATCGTTATATCCTTGGTACTTGTCCAAAATGTGGTGCAGATATAAAGGGTGACGAATGTGAAAAATGTGGTAGTTTATTAACTATTGATGAAGTATTAAATACTACTTGTGCAATATGTGGTAATCCATGTTCTAAAAAGACTAATAAAAATCTTTATTTTAAATTATCAGAATTTGAAGATGAAATAAGAAAAATAAAAGATTCTCATAAAGAATTATGGAGAGATAACGCTTATAAATTTACTGAAAGATATTTAAATGAAGGTATTCCTGATAGATGTGTATCAAGAGTTCAACAATATGGTATTGATATACCTGTAAAAGGTTATGAAAATAAAAAACTATATGGTTGGTTTGAAAATGTTTGGGGATATGTAACTGCTTCTAAAAAAGTAGCAGATGAAAGAGGACTTGATTGGAATGATTACTGGAAAGCAGATAGAGATAATAAAATATATCTAGTTCACGCTAAAGATAATATTCCTTTCCATACAGTAATATTCCCAATATTACTTCTAGGTACTAAAGATAATTATAAAATGCCAGATAAAATAATATCTGATGAATATCTTACTATTGAAGGTGAAAAATTATCTAAGAGTAAAGGAAATTATATTCCAATAAGATATTTACTTAATAGATATTCAGTAGATACTATTAGATATTTCTTATTATCTAATGATGCTGAAAATAAAGATTTTAATTTTACTTGGGAAGGATTTATAAATTCTCATAATGGAGAATTACTTGGTAAATGGGGTAACTTTGTAAATAGAACATTCCAATTTATTAATAAATCTTTTGAAGGAAAACTATCTAATACTGAAATAGATGAATCTATAGAAAATAAATTAAAAGATTTATATGATTCAGTAGGTAAAGATATTGATGATGGTGAAATAAAATCTGGTATAGAAAAGATATTTGATTTTATATCTTTTGCTAATAAATATTTTGATGAAAATGAACCATGGAATTTAGCAAAAACTGATAAAGATAAAGCAGAAGCAGTATTATATAATTGCTGTAATATTATTTATAATATTAATAATATATTAAAGCCTTATATAATTGAATCTACTCCTAAAGTAGAAAAGTATTTAAATAAATCTATTTCTAAATGGGAATATACTAGATTAGATGAAGTAAAATTATCTAGTGAAATAGAAGCTTTATTCATTAGATACGATAAATCTCTAATTGATGAAGAAAAAGCTGTACTAGGTAAGTAAAGTAAATAAAAAAATCCTATATAGGATTTTTTTATTATGCTATAATTATTCTAGGAGGGTAAGATATGGCGAGTGAAAATTATATTGCTGAGCAAATTGCAAAATTAAATAAATTAGCGCAGGATGGTACGTCTTCAGAAGATTTATTACCTATAATAGATAGTATTAGAGAATTAGTAGTTAAAAATATTAAAATGAAAGAAAATGAGAATGATCCTAGTAGATTACAACCATTTGGAACTCCTGAAACTCAAGTAATACCTAGTGTAACATCATCACAAGAATTAGAACCATTTGGGACACCAGAAGGACCTAGTAGTAATGGCATAGGGAGTATGCAATAACGATATTATAAATAATATCGTTTTTCTTTGTTGATTTATTAAAAATGTGTTATAATTAATTTGTTAATAGGAGAATTGTCTATGAGCGAGAATTATTCTAATGAAACAATTAAGAAATATACTGATGCTTTATGTAATACCTTTTATAATACAGGATATTTTACTGAAGAAGAAGCAGAAAAGTATATAAAAGAAGCAAAAACTAGAGTAAAAGCAGCTGATGAGAGTAGAGTACTAGATCCAATGTATATAGCATTAATTATTACTAATAATACTGGAGGACTTCAAGAATATTCTGGTATTGTTCAATCAATACTTGGACAAGCAATTGCTACAACTCTTGGTATACAAGCAGAGTATATGGAAAGAGATGAAAAGAAAGCTGTTACTCTATATGAACAATTTGTAGGTAAACAATTTGATGAAACTTTTGGCCCTGAAGGATATAGAAAGATATTCACAGGTAATTATGAAGGATTCATGAAGGACTTCAAAAATTATATGGTTGCATCAACTGAAGTCATGGATGAAGCAAAATTAAAAGCAGCAAAATTAGAAGCGTCTACAGTAATAGTAGAATTTGAGACAGTATTACAAGAGTCTGTATATGATGGCGTTTATAGTCCAAGAGCTGCAAAGTTAATGGATTCAGTATGTTATAGAGCTGCGAAAGGAAGAAAAATAGTAGAAGCATCTCCTATAAAAGTAGAAGAGCCTATAGTAGAAGAACCTATTATGTCATTATCTGACTCAAGGGAAGAGTTAAAAAAACATTTGGCAGCAATGTGACTAAAAAAAATTAGGTTGAAAAAAATAAATATTAGTTATATAATACGTAAACAAGGAGAGATAATATGATTTATTCAATAGATAAAATGTTAAATATTATTCCATCTAAATATCAATTAGTTTATGTAGCATCTAAAAGAGCAGAAGCTATGGAACAAACTAAATTTTATCAAATGGAAGAAAATGAATATAAAAGTACTAAAAATTTAGACAGAGCTCTAGAAGAAATACAAAAGAACTTAATACATATTAAAGAAGACTAGTATTAAGTTTTTTTTATTGGAGGATACATGAAAGTATTAAAATACAAGAAAGTAAAAAATAAATATAGAGTATATTTTGATAATGATATAAAAATAGATTTATATGATGATATTATTTTAAAATATGAATTATTATTAAAAAAAGAAATAGATAATAATACTTTTGATAAATTAGTTTTAGATAATAATAAAGAAGATATATATAATAAAGCATTAAACTATATTAGTATTAAAATAAGATCAAAAGAAGAAATATATAATTACTTAAATAAAAAAGGCTATGAAAAAGAAGATATAAATAATACTATTAATAGATTAGAAAAAAATAAACTTATTAATGATGATCTATATATTAAAAGTTATATACATGATAGATTTTATTTAAGTAGTGATGGTTTAAATAAAATTAGAAATTATTTAATTAATTTAAAATTAGATGAATCTATTATTGATAAATATATTGATGAAATAGATAGGGAAGAAGTATTAGATAAATTAAATAAATTAGTTGATAAAAAGATTAAATCTAATAGAAATTATAGTGGTAATGTTTTAAGAATGAGATTATGTAGTTATTTCATAGAACAAGGATATAATAAATCTGATATAGAAGAAGTACTTAAAGATAAAGATTTGGTGGATATAGATTTAGGTATTAAAGAATATAAAAAACTATATGATAAGTACTCTAAAAAATTAGAAGGATATGAATTAGAAAATTTAATTAGAAATAAATTATATCAAAAAGGATATGATTTAAATGAAATAAAAAAGAATATCGATTGATATTCTTTTTATTGTCCTTCATATTGTTTTAATTGTTCTTCAATATATTCTTTATAAATACTTTTTAGTTTAGAATCTTTAAATTTTAAACCATAATTTTTTCTTATTTCATCTAAAGCAGTTACTGATATTGTTTTATCTTCATTATATTTCTTTTGTACTAATGTTTCAATAATTTTTTCTTTAGCTTTCTTTAATGAAACTTTTTCTTTTTCTCCAGTTTTTAAAATTATATGATAACCATAAGATGTTTTAACTGGTTCTTTAGTATATTCATCAACATTTAATGCATATGCAGCATTTTCAAATTCTTCAACCATTTGACCTTTATTGAAATATCCTAAATCTCCACCTTTTTCTTTTGAACCTGGATCATCAGAATTTTCTCTAGCTAATGTATCAAAATCTGCACCATCATTTAATTGATTAATTAAATCTTTAGCTTTCTTTAATGCATCTTCTTCACTCATATTAGATGTACTAATTAGAATGTGTTTAGCAGATATATCTCCTGCATAATTTTCTTCATAATATTTTTTTATTTCTTTATCAGAAATATTTTCTTTAATATAATCTTCAATTGCTTTTGATCTTTGGAAACTAAGTCTTAATTCAACTTTAAATTGATCAGCATCTTCATAACCATAATTTTTTAATACTTCATCAAAAGATTGTCCATTTTGAGTATATTGAGATTCATAACTTTCATATTGATTTTTTACTTGTTCTTCAATATCTTTGTCACCTTTATATACTACATCAAATATTTTTTTATCAATATCATCGATTATTTGATACTTAGCATATTTTTCTCTTAATTCATCATAAAGATCATCTGCTGTTATATTTTCCCCATTTATCTTAATTGCAACTTCTTTACCATTTTTTAATTTAGTCTTACAACCAGAAAGTAATAAAACGGCACTTAGAGCAATTGCTACTCCTAAAACAATTTTTCCTTTTTTCATGTTATCCTCCTAAATGTAACAATAATATAATATCAAAAATAAGAAATAAAAACAATATTACTTTGTTAATAAATCAAATACTTCATCAAGACTCTTTTCAGGCACATTACAATCAGGTAGTAAGTGTAAATGAAAATGTTTTATGTCTTGAAGACAACCATTATTTTGAACTAATTTAATTCCTTTAGCTCCTAATTTATCTTCTAGAAGTTTTTTGATATCTTTAGCAACTTTCATAATATGAGTTATAGTTTCTAAATCTATATCATCTAGATCCATAAAATGATTTTTAGGTATTATTAAAGTATGTCCTGTTTTAATAGGATTAATATCTAAAAGTACTTTAACTATTTCATCTTCATAAATAGTTTTTGATGGTATTTCACCATTTGTAATTTTACAAAATATACAATCGTTCATAATTTCATCTCCTAATATAATTTTATCAAAAATCATATAAAAATAATATATTTTGTGTTAAAATATTATTGTTTTAAAACTCTTAATTATGGAGGTGAAATTATGGATTACAAGAAAGATTTTAAATTCTTAGAAAAGAATATTGTTTATTTTGATAATGGTGCTACTACCTTAAAGCCTAATAGAGTAATAGAAAAAATGGATAGTTATTATTATGATTATCCTTCTAATGCTCATAGAGGAGATTATAATATCAGTATGATAGCAAGTACTGAATTTGAAAAAACTAGGGATTTAGTTAAAGAATTTATTAATGCTAAAAATAGAGAAGAAATAATATTTACATCAGGATCTACAGAAAGTATTAATATGGCTATATATGGTTATTTTATGAATAATCTTAAATCTGGTGATGAAGTATTAATAACTAAATCAGAACATGCATCAATAGTTATACCTTGGTTTGATTTAGAAAATAAATTAGGTATTAAAGTTAAATATATAGATTTAAATAAAGATTATACATTTAGTATAGATAACTTTAAGAAAATGATTAATTCTAATACTAAAGTTATATCTATCGCAGAAATAACTAATGTAATTGGTGATAAAAGAGATATTAAAGAAATAACTAAAATAGCTCATGAAAATAATATTAAAGTATTAGTAGATGCTTCTCAAAGTATAGGTCATATAAAAGTAGATGTAACTGATACTGATATAGATTTCTTAGCATTCTCTGCACATAAAATGCTTGGACCTACTGGAGTAGGAGTACTTTATGGTAAAGAAGAATTATTAAAAGAAATTAGTTTTATAAAAGGTGGAGGAACATCTATATCATTTGATAGCCCTAAAAAAATAGTATATAAAGATTTACCATATAAATTAGAAGCAGGTACTCAAAATATCGCTGGAGTAATTGGTTTTGGTGAAGCTATTAAATATTTAAATGAAATAGGCATGGATTATATAGAAAAATATACTAATGAATTAAAAGAATACTTAGTATCTAAATTAGAAGATAATGAAAATATTATTATGTATAATCCTAGAGTAGAAGGATCTATTCTTATTTTTAATGTGAAAGATGTATTCGCACAAGATACTGCTATTTATCTAAATAATCATGATATATGTGTAAGAGCAGGAGATCATTGTGATAAAAAATTATATGATGAATTAGGTGTTAAGAATACTGTAAGAATAAGTTTATATTTCTATAATACTAAAGAAGAAATAGATAAATTAGTAAAAGTATTAAATAATAACAATATTTTAGAAGAGAGTTTAGGTATATGAATGAAGATTTAAAAAGGGAATTAATAATAGAAAACTATAATAATCCTGTTAATAAAGGATTAACTAATAATAAAGATTATATATCTATAGAAAAGAGTAATCCATCATGTATAGATCATTTTAAAATAGAAATTAAATTAAATAATAATATAGTAGAAGATATTAGATTTGATGGAGAAGCATGTGCTATATCAACATCTGCTTTATCTATATCAATATCTAAATTAATAGGTAAAACTAAAGAAGAAGCACTTAATATAATAGATAATTATAATAAAATGATTATGAATGAAGAATATGATTCTAAGGTGCTTGAAGAATTAGAAATATATAAAGATATATCAAAACAACCTGCAAGAGTTAAATGTGCTACTATAGGTATTAATGGTATAAAAGATATTTTAGAAAAAAATTAAATTATACTAAATTTATTAAATAAATAAGAAAATCTAACAAGATTTTCTTATTTTTTATTTTTATTAAAATTATTGAATTAATTGAATGACAAAAATACTATTTTGGTCATTTGTAATATACAAAATATTAATGTATTATGCCTTTGAAAGGAGAAAAATTATGTTAAATCAAATAGTTTTAGTAGGGAGATTAGTAAGAGACCCTGAACTAAAAGAAAGTGAGAATGGTTCACCATTCACTACAGTTACTCTAGCAGTACCTAGATCATATAAAAATATTGATGGAGAATATGATACTGATTTCATTGATTGTAGACTATGGGATGGAATTGCACAAAATGCAAATGAATTCTGTAAAAAAGGTGATCTTTTAGGAGTAAAAGGAAGAATAGAAACTAGAAATGTAGAAAAAGATGAAAAAGTTACTCATGTTACAGAATTAATCGCAGAAAAGATAACATTCTTATCATCTAGTAAAAGTAAAAAAGAGGCAGAATAAAATCTGCTTTTTTTGTGGTATAATTATAATGGTGATTATATGATAAAAGACATCATAACTAAAAAAGATAATGGTCTAGAATTAACTAAAGAAGAAATAGAATATGTAGTTTCTAATTATGTTAATGGTAGTATTTCTGATGAAGATATGACATTACTATTAAATGCTATTACAAAAAATAGTATGTCTATAGAAGAAACATATGATTTAACTATTGCTATGCTTAATTCTGGAGATAAAATAGATTTATCTTCAATAGAAGGTATCAAAGTAGATAAACATTCTACTGGAGGTATAGGAGATAAAACTTCTTTTGTAGTACTTCCTTTAGCAGCATCTCTAGGAGTAAAAATAGCTAAGATGAGTGGAAGAGGTCTAGGTTTTACTGGAGGTACAATAGATAAACTTGAATCAATTCCAGGATTTAAAACAAGTATTTCTACTAATGATTTTATAAAAGAAGTTAATGATATAAATATGGCAATTGTTTCACAAACAGAGAACTTAGTGCCTGCTGATAAAAAGATATATGCTTTAAGAGATGTAACAGGTAATGTAGAATCAATACCTTTAATAGCATCTTCAATTATGTCTAAAAAATTAGCATCTGGATCAGATAAAATAGTATTAGATGTAAAAGTAGGTAAAGGTGCTTTTATGAAGAATATTGAGGATGCTAAAAGATTATCTAGAATAATGGTAGATATAGGAAATAAACATGGTAAAGAAACTATAGCTATTCTAACTAATATGGATTATCCTTTAGGTAATGCTGTTGGTAATTCACTTGAAGTAGAAGATGCTATTAAAACTTTAGAGGGTAAAGGAGATAAAAACTTTACTAATCTATGTATAATACTAGCATCATACATGGTATCCTTAGCAAAATCTATTTCAATAGAAGATGCAATTGATATGGTGAAGACTAATCTATATAATGGTGAAGGTCTTAAAAAGTTTAAAGAATTTATTAAGTATCAAGGTGGAGATTTATCAAAGTTAGAAACTAATTATGGTATAGAGATTTATTCTAGAAAGTCTGGATATATAACTGATATAGATACTATGAAACTTGCTATGTTAGTTAGAAATTTAGGGGCAGGAAGAATAAATAAAGATGATTCTATTGACCATACTGTAGGAGTAGAATTATTTAAACATATTAATGATAAAGTAGAGGAAAATGATCTACTATTAAAAGTATATACTGATGACATAGTTAACAAGTTAAAATACTTAAATTTATTCACTATAAGTGATAATAAAATTGAAGATATAAAAATAGTCTTAGATATTATAAAATAGACTATTTTTTTTACTTTTTTTGTTTAATAATTCTTGTATTTTTGGTATAATACTTATAATGAGCATCAGGAGGGTTTATGGATACTAAATTAAAATTATTTTTAGACAAGATTAATTTAAAAGAAGAAGATTTTAAGTATTTTAATGTGGCTAAATTAGAAAAAATTAAATGCTCTTCTGATAAACTTAATTGGAATTTTATTATCGATACTAATGATTTATTACCTCTTGATGTAATTAAGTATATGGATGAACATATAAAAGATGGCTTTAAAGAGTTAAAGACTGTTACATATACTATTGTTCCTAAAGAGAGTTATAATGTTGCAATTAATAATTATTATCCATATGTTATATCAACACTAGGACTTAGTTCTATGATGGAAAGTTTATTTAAAGATAAATTAATTAAATTTACTACAGATGGTTTAGTTATTGAAGTAGATAATAAAGCCATGGAACAAGTATTAAATAATAATATGTCTAAGATTAAATCTAAATTAAAGTCTATGGGATTTGATGTAGATTTAAAGATAATTATAAATGAAACTGATATTAAGAAAGAAATACTTGAAGATAAAAATATAGATGTATCTAAGATAGTTAAACCTGAAGTTAGAGAAAAGAAAAGAGAAGCAATGAAGATTGCTTCTACTAAGCAAATTGATGAAAAGGCTATTTTAGGCAGAGAAATATCTTCTGATAATATATCTGGTTTAAGTAATTTAGATCAAGATATGGAAGATGTTACAGTAGAAGTTAAAGTATTTGATAAAGAATTATTTGAATCTACTAAGACAGTATTTAAGATAATTACTTTAAAAGTAACTGATAATAGTGATAGTTTCTTAGTAAAAGTATTTTTTAAGAATCAAGAAGATTTTGAAAGAATAGATGCTAAATTAAAAATAGGTAATTGGTATAGAATTAATGGTAATATTAAGTATGATGATTTTGCTAGAGATTTTGTATTAAATGCTAATAATATAATGGATATAGATACTAAAGATGTAACTATTAATGATGAAGCAGAAGAAAAAAGAATAGAACTTCATGCACATACTATGATGAGTCAAATGGATGGGTGCGTTACTGTTGAAGATTTAATTAAGACTGCTAAAAGATGGGGACATAAAGGTATTGCTATTACTGATCATGATGGAGTTCAAAGTTTCCCTAATGCATTTAATATGGTTCGTGATATGAATAAGAATCTAGGTGAAGGGGAAGAACCATTTAAAGTTATATATGGGGCAGAACTTACTATGATTGATGATAATGTTGATATAGTAGTTAGACCTAGTGAAGATAAATTAAAAGGTACTACATATGTTGTATTCGACTTAGAAACAACTGGATTTAATGCTGGTGGAGCAGACTCTATTATTGAAATAGGTGCTTGTAAAATGAAGGATGGAGAGATCCTTGAAGTTTATGATGAATTAATTAATCCGGGGCATCCATTAAATCAAAAGATTACTGATATAACTCATATTACTGATGATATGCTTAAAGATAAAGATAATGAAGAAAATGCTGTAAAGAGATTTATTGAATGGGTAGGGGATCTACCAATGGTAGCTCATAATGCAAAGTTTGATACTTCATTTATTAAGATGGCATATCAAAAATATAATCTAGGAGAATTTACTAATCCTGTTATCGATACTCTTGAACTTAGTAGAGCACTTGATAAAGGAGAAGCAAGACATTCTCTTAGTGCAATTACTAAAAGATATAATGTTGAATTTGATGAAGAAGGACACCATAGAGGAGATTATGATGCTAAAGGTACTGCTTTAGTACTTCATAAGATGCTTCAAAAATGTATTAATAATAACATGACTAAGATTAGTGATTTAAATAACTTAGTATCAAAAAATGAAATTCATAAATATGGTAAAGAACATCATATTAATGTTCTTACATTAAATAAAAAAGGCCTTAAAAATTTATTTATATTAATATCACTTGCTAATACAAAATATCTATATAGAACACCAAGAATACTTAGAAGTGAAATAGAAAAATATAGAGAAGGTTTATTAATAGGATCTGGTTGTTATGAAGGTGAAGTATTTACTGAAGCTTCTACTAAAAGTGATGAAGAATTAACTAATATAATTAATTTCTATGATTATGTAGAAGTACAACCACTTGATTGTTATTGTCATTTAGTACCAGGAGTATTTGCTAATGATGCAGAACTTCTTGATAATGTACAAAAGATTATTAGAGTTACTAAAGCTGCTGGTAAATTAATATGTGCTACTGGAGATGTACATCATTTAAATAAAGAAGATAAGATTTATAGAGAAATAATTATTAATCAAAAAGTACCTGGTAGAGGAAGACATCCTTTAACTAGAGGTAATGGTAAAATACCATCAAATCATTTTAGAACTACTAATGAAATGTTCGAAGATTTTAGTTTCTTAAGTAAAGAAGAAGCAAAAGAATTAATTATAGATAATCCTAAAAAGATACTTGATAAAGTAGAAGTATTTGATGTTATAGTACAAACTGGTGGAGTACCATTTTCTCCAAGAGTAAAATCTGATGATGGGAAAGAATACTTAGATTGCCCTAAAGAAGTAACTAATATAGTTTATTCTAAGGTTGAAGATTGGTATGGTAATCCACTTCCTCATAATATTGAAGAAAGACTAGGTACTGAATTATATGGAGATATAGTTTTAAAAAGTGTTAGATATTTCTTAGAAAAAGAAAATAAAAATAATGATGAAGAAGCATTTAAAGAATTACATAGAGTTATTACATCTGGTAAAGATAATGTATTTGATTTAGTTAGAAAATATATTAAAGAAACTTCTGAAGAAGAATTAGATGATAAAGCATTAGATAAAGCTGTTAAGAAAGCATTAGGTGGAGTAATAGGAGCAGGATTTGATCCAATATACTTAATTGCTCAAAGACTTGTTAGAAAGTCTAATAATGATGGATTCTTAGTAGGTTCAAGAGGATCTGTTGGTTCATCATTTGTAGCAACAATGTTAAATATTACTGAAGTTAATCCACTTCCACCACATTATAGATGTCCTAAGTGTAAACATAGTATCTTTAATGATGAAGAAGGTAATGCTTTAGGAAAAACATATGCTTGTGGATTTGATATGCCATTTATCAAATGTCCTAAATGCGGTGAAGATATGATTAAAGATGGGCAAGATATTCCATTTGCTACATTCCTTGGATTTAATGCAGATAAAGTACCAGATATAGACTTAAACTTCTCAGATTTAAACCAAGCTGCTATTCATGAATATACTAAAGTATTATTTGGAGTAGATAATGTTTATAGAGCAGGTACTATTGGTACAGTTGCAGATAAAACAGCTTATGGTTTTGTAAGAGGATATTTTGAAGATAGAGGTATAAATAAAAAGTCAATTGAAGTAGAAAGACTTGCTAGAGGATGTACAGGTGTTAAAAGAACAACTGGACAACATCCAGGAGGTATAGTAGTTATTCCGGATTATATGGATGTATATGATTTTACACCATATCAATTCCCAGCAGAGGATCCAACTTCTGCTTGGAGAACTACACACTTTGATTATCATAAGATTGAAGAAGATGTATTAAAATTAGATATACTTGGGCATTCTGATCCAACACAGCTTAGAATGATTCAAGATCTAACTAAGACAGATGTTACTAAAGTACCACTTGATGATAAAGATACAATGGGATTATTCCTTGGAACTAAAACACTTGGAGTAACACCAGAACAAATTCTTTGTAATACAGGAACTCTTGGTATTCCAGAATTTGGTACTAGATTTACTGTTCAAATGGTTGAGGATACTAAACCAACAACATTTGGAGAATTAGTTAAGATATCAGGACTATCTCATGGTACTGATGTTTGGCTTGGTAATGCACAAGAATTAATTAAGAATAAAGTAATTCCATTTAGTGAATGTATTGGATGTCGTGATGATATTATGGTTTATCTAATGCATCATGGACTAGAACCAATTAAAGCATTTAAGATAATGGAATTCGTTAGAAAAGGTAAAGCAAGTAAACCTAAAGAAAAAGATACTTGGTTAGGATATGAACAAATACTTAAAGATGCAGGTATTGCTGATTGGTATATTGAATCATGTAAGAAGATAAAATACATGTTCCCTAAAGCACATGCTGCTGCATATGTAACTTCTGCATTTAGAATTGCTTGGTATAAAGTTCACATGCCTGTTTACTTTTATGCATCATGGTTAACAAGTAAAGCTGCAGATGTAGAAGTAGCTACTATGATAAAAGGTTATGATGCAATTAAAGAAAGATTAATAGATATCAATAATAAAGGTAGAGATGCTTCTAAGAAAGAACAAGATGTTGAAGAATCATTACATGTATGTCTAGAAGCTACTGCAAGAGGAATTAAATTTCTTCCAGTATCACTTTACGAAAGTGAAGCTACTACTTATGTAGTAAAAAGTGAAACAGAGATTATTCCACCATTTAACTCAATTGAAGGTCTTGGAGAAACAGTTGCTAAAAATATAGTAGCAGAAAGAAATAAGAAGAAATTCTTATCAATCGAAGATGTTCAAGTAAGAGCAAAGATATCAGAAACATTAATTGATAATATGAAATTAATGGGTATCTTTGATGGTATGGATGAATCAAATCAATTAAGTTTATTTTAAATAGAAAGGGAATAAATATGGATATAAAGAAGAGAATAGATACATTAATTAATGAAATTAATAAAGCTAGTTATGAGTATTATGCTTTAGATAATCCTAGTATGACAGACCAAGAATATGATGATAAATATAATGAACTTATTAGACTTGAAGAAAAGTATCCTGAACTTAAAAGAGAAGATTCTCCAACTAATAGAGTTGGGGGAGAAGCTATTGATAAATTTGAAAAGGTTACTCATAATACTCCAATGCTTTCATTTGATGATATATTTAATAGTGAAGAAATAGAATTATTTGATGAAAGAATCAAGAAAACTATTAAGAATCCAGAATATACTCTAGAACCTAAGATGGATGGTTTATCAGGATCATTAACTTATAAAGATGGTGTCTTGGTGAGAGCAGCCACTAGAGGTGATGGAGTAACTGGAGAAGATATTACTATTAATGTTAAAACTATTAAATCAGTACCATTACATTTATCTAAAAAAATAGATATAGAAGTACGTGGAGAAATCTATATGTCTAAATTATCTTTTGAACGTGCTAATATAGAAAGAAGAAAAAATAATGAAAAAGAATTTGCTAATCCTAGAAATGCTGCAGCAGGTTCTGTAAGACAATTAGATAGTAAGATAACAGCTAAAAGAAATCTAGACTTTATGGCATATTTTATTCCTAACCCTGAAAAATATGGTATTAAGACTCAGAAAGAAAGTTTAGATTTCTTAAAAGAATTAGGATTTAAAACTAATTATGAATTAAATAGTTTGGTTCATAATTCTAAAGAAATAGAAAAGTATATTGAAGAATTAGGAAGTAAAAGAGAAAGTCTTCCATTTGCAATAGATGGAGTAGTTATTAAAGTTAATAGTTTAGCTGATGAAGATGAATTAGGATTTACTGCTAGAGTACCAAGATGGGGTATAGCATATAAATTCCCAGCACTTGAAGTATTAACTAAATTAAATAAAATAGTATTTACTGTAGGTAGAACTGGTAAAATTACTCCTAATGCATATTTTGATACAGTACACGTTGATGGATCACTTGTATCAAAAGCAACACTTCATAATAGTGATTATTGTATTGAAAAAGATATTAGAGTAGGAGATATTATTTCTATTAGAAAAGCAGGAGATGTAATCCCAGAAGTAGTTGAAGTTAAACTTGATAGAAGAGATAAAGAACTTGAACCATTTAAGATGATAGATAAATGCCCTATATGTAATACAGAGTTAATTAGGAAAGATGCTAATCACTTCTGTCCAAATGAAAATTGCCCTGCTAGAAATATAGAAAAATTAATTCATTATGCATCAAGAGATGCAATGAATTTTGATGGATTTGGAGAAAGAATAATTGAAGATTTCTATAATATGGGGTATATAAATAATTTCTCAGACTTTTATGATTTAGGTAAATATAAAGATGAATTAATGACTCTTGAAGGATTTGGAGAAAAGAGTATTAATAATTTACTTGAAGCTATAGAGAAAAGTAAAAATAATAGTTTAGAAAGATTAATATATGCATTAGGTATTAGATATGTTGGTAAAAAGACTGCTAAAATATTTGCATATATGTTTAATGATTTAGATGCATTTATGGCTAGTGATTATGATAAATTAAAGAATATTAATGAAATAGGGGAAATAATTGCTAAGTCAGTTGTAGATTACTTCAGTGATGAAGATAATTTAAAAGAAATAAATAAATTAAGAAATTTAGGTATTAATTTTAAATATTTTGGTACACAAATAGATACAAGTAATGATAAAATAAATAACAAAACTTTTGTTATTACTGGTACTTTATCTAAACCAAGAGATTATTATAAAGAAATATTAGAATCTCTAGGAGGTAAAGTTACTGAATCAGTTACTAAGAAAACAGATTATGTTTTACTAGGAGAAAATCCAGGTAGTAAATATGATAAAGCTAAAGAATTAAATATTACTATTATTAGTGAAGATGATTTTAATGATATGATTTAGAATTATCTTGGGAGGTTTGGTTATGAGATATATAATGAACATTAGCCTAGATAGAGAATTAAAACAAGATTATTATAAAATCGAAAAAAGTGAGAATGATGAAAATGTTTTACGTATATATATTTATACAAATGGAGAATCAGTTTTAGATTTTAAAAAGATGAGTTATATAACTTTTAATAAAAATAGTAAGCAAAACGAAGATGTAATAAAGGCATTTAAATCAAAAAGAGGTTTTAGAAATAATACTAACCAAGTTTATGTAAGTCTAGCTGAATCTAAATTTGATTATGAAAACACCAAAGAGCAAAATGAATTTTTAGCTAATTTTCTAAGAAGAAATTCAGTTCTTTTAAAAAAGAGAGTATTTGTAGATATAGGTTCTCCTAAATATGATAAAGAAGGAGTAGATTTAGTTAGTCCATTTAAGGGTATGAGCAGTGTCCTTGTCTCAATAGAAGATCAACAGTTTTATTGTACAGCAGATGAAATAACTGCTACGTATGAATTAGTTAATGCAATAATGAAAAAATTAGAGGGGCATGAACTTTTTACATTTGAAAAAATGTTATATGCTTTTGATATTATAAGAACTAATTTTGCATTTGATGAAAAATATAGTAAGTTAGTGGATAAAGTATTAAGATGTTATGATGATCCATCTACACTTTATACTATTATGTATAAACTAGTATTAGATAGATTAAATGTTAGTAATTTATATTCAGTAGCAACATTTCAAACAAGTGATTTTGGAAATTATGAACGTGGAATAAATATTGCATATGTTGATGATCAAGATGCTGGTGTTAATGGAATATACTTTTTTGATTTAGCACATAAAAGTAAATATTCTTTTAATAAAACTTTTCCGGGTAATACTGATAGAGGATTATATCTAGAAAATTATATAAATAATTATGCTGCTTTTTGTAAGACAAAAGGTTTCATGATAGATGAATTATCACTTGAATATGAATCTCTACTCGATGAAGCGGATGAACACCTTGTTTCTACGATTGAACTTGATATACAAGAAAATGGAATGAAAGGTTTTCTTAGTAATAGTTTTCTGCTTAATACAATAGCTAGATTAGTAGATGGAGAAGTTCTTTTTAATCCTAAGAAAAAGTTTAGCAAATCAGAATTAGATGAAATAGGTATGAATATTGAAAGATTTGCTGATTTATTTGGTAGAGATATAAATGGTGAAACATTCTTAGATGCATTATTTAATGTTAGAAAATTAGAATATATATCAAACAGAAGATTATTTCCTTTAGATGATAAGAATCTAAGAGAATGTATGCTTAATTCGTCATTTACATTTTCTACATTAATAGAAAATTCTGATTTATCTGAATATGAATTTGTAGACTTATTCGAAGATGTATTTTCAGATACAATGGAAAAGCAAGGGTATGAAAAAGAAATTAAGAAATTACATTTAATTATGAAGCAAGAAGAAACTCCTAAAGATGATGATAAATAAAAAAATTCAAAATATTTTGAATTTTTTTTATTTTTAGGGGGAATTTTTATTTTTTTCTTCGAATATATAATATGAAGGAGGAAAAATGAAAAAGATATTCAAAATGTTATTATGCTTAAGCATAATGCTAATATTTGGAATAAAAGGGGTAAAAGCAGATATTGGGGATCATGTTACTTTAACAAAAAATGAATTAGATGGTGTATGGGCATATCACTATCTAAATGGAGATATGTGGATTTATATAAATCTACCACTTAGATATGCTAATGATAAATTAGTATATTGTATTGAACCAGATGTAAGAATTACTACAAGCGATTATATAATATATGATTTTAATAGATCTGGATATAGTGAAGAAGGTAAAAGAAAAATGGAATTAATATCATATTATGGATATAGATATGATAATCATAATGATCTTAAATATTATATTGCCACACAAGATTTAATATGGAGAATGTATGCAGGAGCAGATATTCGTTGGACTAAAGGAGGAGAATATGGTGAAGAAATAGATATATCAAAAGAAAAGAATGAGATACTTGATTTAATAAGTAAACATAATGTATTACCAAGTTTTAATGATTCTATAAACGAAATTAAAATTAATGAAACTAAAGAATTTATAGATACTAATGGAGTATTAAATAATTATGATTTAGAATATTCTGATAACTTAGAAATAACAAAAGAAGATAATAAATTAATTATTACTCCAAAAAAACAAGGAGAATATATAATTAATTTTATTCATAAAAAGAATTATGAAAGTGAAACATTATTATATGATAACTTTAGTACATTGACTCAATCAGTTGCAGCATTTGGAGCACCTACATTAATTAATGGTAGTATGAAAATAAATTCTAAAATAGATATAAATATTTATAAGAAAGATAAAGATACTAATGAATTAATATTAGATGAAGGTAATAAAGTAAAGATTAAGAATCTAGATACAGATACATATATAGGAGATATATATGAATTTGAAAATGGTAAATTAACCTTAACTCTAAAAGAAGGTAATTATAAAATAGAAGAAATATCTTCTAGTTATTCATATAGTATTAATGATGGGCTTAGTTTTTCTATATCAAAAGATGATATTACTAAGGATATAGATTTCTTTAATGAAAAAATTAAATGTGAAATAGTGGTATTTAGTACATCAGGAGATATTAAGTTAGATAGTGATTTTGAAGTATATGACTTAAATGGCAATTTAGTATATAAAGGTAGAACTACTGATGGGGAAACTAAATTCTATTTAGAATATGGTAATTATATAGTTAAAGAAATTACAGTTCCAAATGGTTATATATTAAATGATAAAGAAATAAATTTAGAAGTAAATGATATTACATGTGCATCTAGAGTAACATTTAATAATGATAAAGTAATAATGCCTATTACTTCTAAAGAATGTAATATATCTTATTTAATATTATTCTTTTTAAATATAATTGGATATGTATTTACTAAAAAGATTAATTAAAATATTTATATTCTTTTCTTTATTTATATTTTTTATACCAGTTGCAAAGGAAATAAATATAAAAAAGAAAGTAGAAAAGGTTATAAAAGAAGATAATATTAATAATGAATATTTAGGGTATATTTATATTCCTAAATTTAATTATAAAAATTTAATTAAAGAAGGGACTGAAGCTTTAGATAATAATTTAATAGAACTTACAAATTTTTCTGATAAGATTGGATATAATAAAATAATACTTGCAGGACATAATAATAAATATGTTTTTAATAAGATATATAATTTAGATATAGAAGATCAAATTATTATTAGTGATTTTAATGTAGATTATAATTACAAAGTAAATGAAAGAAAAATAATTAAAGTTGATGATTTTTCTTTCTTTAATGAAGATGGATTATATCTAATTACTTGTACAAGTAATAATCAAGAAAGATTTGTAATAAAAGCAAAAAGAGAGTATTAACTCTCTTTTTATGATATAATATTTTTGGTGATCGATATGTATTGTAAAAAATGTGGTAGAAAAATGGATGATGATAAGTCATTTTGTAATTACTGTGGGCAAGATAAGGAAGATATTGTATTAACTGGTGATGCAAGTAAAGATTCTGCTGCTAAAACTGATTATAGAACGCTTGGTGGATTATGCATTATAATATCTATTTTTATTCCTCCAATAGGATTAATAATGTCAATTATTTATCTTAGTACTATGAAAAAGAATACAACTATGGGTAATAAAGAAGCAGGCAAAAAGAGATTTATAATTAGTATTATTATTTCTTTAGCATGGATAATAATTCCTATGCTTATTGGAATTGTTAGATTAATTATATCTGCTATTGCGGGGTAATATGTTAAAAATAGGTAATATAGAACTAAAAAATAACGTTGTACTTGCTCCTATGGCAGGAGTATGTAATAGTGCTTTTAGAAGAATAGTTAAAGAATATGGAGTAGGCTTAATAGAAGCGGAAATGGTATCTGATAAAGCATTAGTTTATGATAGTGAAAAAACTAAAAAAATGCTTTATATGACTCCTGAAGAAAGACCTATATCACAACAAATATTTGGTAGTGATAAAGAAAGTTTTGTAATAGCTGCTAAAAAAGTATATGAACTTATGAAACCAGATATTATAGATATTAATATGGGGTGCCCAGTTCCTAAAGTAGCAGTTAAATCACAAGCAGGCGCAGGATTACTAAAGCATCCAGAAAAGATTAAAGAAATAGTTAAAGCAGTAGTAGAGGCAGTACCATGTCCAGTAACAGTTAAAATTAGAAGTGGATGGGATAAAAATTCTATTAATGCAGTAGAAGTAGCTAAAATAATTGAAGAAGCAGGTGCTTCTGCAATTACAGTTCATCCAAGAACTAGAGCACAAGGTTATGATGGATTATCTGATTGGAATATAATAAAAGAAGTAAAAGAAAATGTAAGTATTCCAGTAATAGGGAATGGAGATATTAAATCACCAGAAGATGCTAAAAGAATGATTGATGAAACTAAATGTGATGGAGTAATGATAGGTAGAGCATCACTAGGTAATCCATACCTATTTAAACAAATAATTACTTATCTAGAAACTGGAGAAAAATTACCAGATTTAACTCCAATTGAAAAGATAGATTTAGCACTTAAACACTTAGAATATTTATCAGAAATTAAGCCTGAAAAAACTGCAGTACTAGAAATGAGAACACATGCTGCATGGTATATAAAAGGATTAAATAAAAGCGCTGAAATAAAAAGAGAAATATTTAAATGTCAAAAAAAAGATGAATTAATTAAAATATTAGAAGAATACAAGAAAAAATTATAGAAATATGATATAATTTAATAAATTTGAGGTGAAATTATGAGAGAATTAAGTGAACAAGAGGTAATAAGAAGAAATAAGCTTGAAGAAATAAGTAAAGTTTATAATCCTTATCCTGCTAAATATGAAAGAACTAACACTTTAAAAGAAGCTAAAGAATTAGCTGATGGAACTAAAGATGTTAAACTTTGCGGTAGAGTAGGATTTGCTAGAAAAATGGGTAAATTATCTTTTGTTAAAATAAAAGATTTAGAAGCAAATTTTCAATTAGAATTTAGAGAAGATATATTAGGTGAAGAAAAATATGATTTCTTTAAAAGATTAATAGATTCAGGAGATTTTATTGGAGCTAAAGGAGAAATATTTACTACTCAAACTGGAGAAAAAACTTTAAGAGTAGAAGAATTTACTTTCTTAGGTAAAGCATTAAGACCACTTCCAGAAAAGTTCCATGGACTTCAAGATACTGAACTTAAATATAGAGAAAGATATGTAGATTTAATAACTAATGAAGAATCTAGAAAAGTATTCTTAGGAAGAAGTAAATTCTATTTGTTTGTTAGAAATTATTTAGATAAAAATGGTTTCTTAGAAGTAGAAACTCCAATTATACAAACTAGTGTAAGTGGAGCAACTGCTAAACCTTTCTTTACTCATTATAATGCACTTGATTTAGATTGTAATTTAAGAATAGCACCAGAATGTTATTTAAAGGAATTAATCGCTGGTGGTTATGATAGAGTATATGAAGTAGCAAAATGTTTTAGAAATGAAGGAATGGATCCACAACATAATCCAGAATTTACTCAAGTAGAATGGTATGCTAGTTATTGGGATTATGAAGATAATATAGTATTCTTTGAAGATTTCTTAAAAGAAGCATTTACTTATTTAACAGGTTCTCCAATAATTACTTACCAAGGTAATACTCTTGATTTTAGTAAACCTTTTGAAAGAGTTAATTATGTGGAAAAGATGAGAGAAATATTAGGATTTGATTTCTTAAATGAAACTGATATTAATGAATATAAATCTAAAGTAGTAGAAAAAGGATTCTTTACTGAAAAAGATATGGCTGAATATAAATCTATTAGTCAGTTAACAGATTTCTTATATAAGAAATTATTACGTGCTAATATAGTTGGACCAGTAGTAATGTATAATTATCCAGCTAGTTTAAAACCACTTGCAAGAAGAAATGATGAAGATAGTAATATAGTTGATTGTTTCCAAGTAGTAGTATGCGGTGCAGAAGTATGTAATGCATATTCAGAACTTGTTGATCCAGCAATTCAAAGAAGTACTTTTGAAGATCAATTAAAAGCTAAAGAAGCTGGAGATGATGAAACTATGGATTTAGATGAAGATTATCTATTATCTATGGAACAAGGTATGCCACCAATAAGTGGACTTGGTTTTGGTATAGATAGATTAATGATGCTTGCATTTGATCAAGCATCAGTAAGGGATGTAATCTTATTCCCAACTATGAAACCAAATAAATAGGAGAGATATGGATAAAAGAACAATGATTACATCAATAGTAATGATGATATTAATAAGTGTATTAATATTTGCTGCATACTTTTATGTAAAATATCATGGTTAAACAAAAATATGCGTTACGCATATTTTTTTTATTCTTTTCTTTTTATTTTATGCTATAATTTATATAGGAGATTAGAGGTGAGCATAAGAATTCAAAGAAATTTAAAAATATTAGAAGGAGGAAAAAATGAAAAAGTATAATGTTTTTAAAATTTTAACTATTGTTATATTATTATCAATGGTTTTATCTTATTTTATTCCTGGATCTAACCTTAGTTATGCTGGTTTAGAAAAAGGAACAATCATCCCAGTTACATTTGCTAATTTATTTAGTAATGGTATTACTACTGTTAGTGCTTTAATTACTACAATAATATGGGTACTTGTAATTGGAGTATTCTACTTTGTTTTAAAGAAAACAGGTAAATATGAAACTCTTGTTGAAAATACAGCATCAGTTTTTGATACTAATAGAGGACTATTTGTAGTTATTACAGTATTTGCTCTTGGATTAGTAACATTATTTAGTGGAGATTTATTAGCTATGCTAATATTTGTACCATTCCTATATGATGTACTTACTAAATTAGGATTTAGTAAATTAAGTAGTATATTAGCTACTATAGGATCAGTAATCCTAGGATTTAGTGGATCTACATATACTTATTATATTAATCAATATATGTCATTAACAGTTAAAGATAATTTAACTGCAAAAATAACTATTGGATTAATAGGATTAGTATCAATTGTAGCATTTATTTTAGTATTTAATAAAAATAAAAAATTAAATGGTGAAATTAGAAAATCTACAATGAAGAAAATGCTTCCATTATATATTACATTTATATTATTATTTGTATTTGTAGTATTAGGATTTATTAATTGGAATGCATATTTTGGATTTAAAGGATTTGAAACATTCTTAGAAAATCTAAGAGAAGCTAAAGTTTCAGGTGTATCAATATTTGATGCAGTATTTGGAGCAACTATTGTTCCATTTGGGCAATGGCAAACTTATAATTTAGGTGTATTAGTAATGTTTGCATCTATATTATTATCTTTAATCTACAGATTAAAAATTAATGATTTCTTTGAAGCATTTGGAGAAGGACTTAAAAAAGCATTCCCTTATGCAATTATTATTACACTTGCTAACTTAGTATTAGTTAATGTTTATTCTTCAGGAATATTCTATACTATATCTATTGCAATAACTGGTAAAACAATTAACTTATTTACTGGTTCGCTAACAAGTATGCTTTCATCTATTGCATATCCAGATTATGGATATTCAGCTCAATTTACTCTAACATCTCTTATGGGAACAACAGCAACAGGTTATCAAGCATTATTTGCTATAACATACCAAGCAATTTATAGTCTATTCTTATTAATATCTCCAACAAGTATATTACTATTATTTGCATTATATAAGACAGATACTAGATATATTGATTGGATTAAATATATTGGTAAATACTTCTTAGTATTATTACTAGCATATTTATTAGTAATAGCAATATTCTTAAAAGGATTTAATACTCCAACTATTATATTTATGTTAGCTATATTAGTAGTATTAGCATTCATAATAGTAGCATTTAAATCTAAAAAAGAATCTAAAGAGATAAAAGAAGAGCCAAAAAAAGAAGTAAAAAAAGATAATAAAAAAACAAATAAAAAATAATGGTTAAAACCATTATTTTTTTATTCTTTTTTCTTGATTATTATACCTGTATATTATATAATCTATAATAGGGAAAGTATATGATGAAAGGTAAAAAAAACTACACTATTTTATTATATATACCGTATTGTATATTTTCTCTTTTAATAAGTAAGAAAAAGAGGTAGTTGTATGAAAAAAATATTAAACAACAAAATATCAAATTTAATAAAGGTGTTAGTAGCAGTATTAGCACTTTTTCTCTTTAATATAGATAAAGTAAAGGCAGATGTTTTGTATTCTAAGAACTATGGATATACAGGTAATTATGAAACATTTACAGCACCTTATACTGGCGATTATAAGATTGAATTATGGGGAGCTGCTGGAAGTGACCGTGGAGGAAAAGGTGGAGCAGGAGCTTATACTTCTGGAATAATTAGATTAACAAAAGGTGAAACAATATACATTTATGTTGGAGGATATGAAACAACATTTAATGGTGGATATAAAAATGGAATGGGTGGTAACGGCGGAACCGGTGGAGGAGCCACAGACGTTAGACTTGTTTCAGGAGCATGGAATAATACACAATCATTAGCATCACGTATTATGGTTGCTGCCGGTGGAGGAGGTTCTGGTTATGCCAGTGCTGGTGGAGCTGCCGGAGCATTGACAGGATTTACAGGTGCTAAATGGAGATATGACTGGTATGGTGGCGGTGCAACTCAAACATCAGGAGGATCTGGTGGAGCAGGAAGAGCAGGAAATGCTGGTCAATTCGGAATTGGTGGAAATCAATCTGGTGCAGCCTCAGGTGGAGGTGGCTACTACGGTGGTGGTGGAGGTCATGGACAAGTAAACTATGACCACGCATCAGGAGGTGGTGGATCATCATACATTTCGGGTTATAAAGGATGTGTTGCTATTAAAGCGGCTGATGATATAACACCTAAAGAAGGGTGTGCAAACGGAACAACAAATGTAGAATGTTCATATCACTATTCTGGCAAAAAATTTACAAGTGCTGTAATGTATGCTGGTAATCAATCAATGCCAAATACTGCAGGTACAGGAACAATGACAGGTAATGGTGGAGCAGGTTATGCAAAAATATCATTAAATTCAAGTAAAGACATGTTATCTGATATGTCAGTAAATAAAGGTTCATTAGTTGAAGATTTTTATCCTACTGAGACAGAATATACATGGATAATACCAAAAGGTGTAGATTTATTAACTGATGAGGATATCAATGCAACTGCATACTATAATACTTCTCAAGTTATAATTCCTGAAGAGATTCCTTTTGAACAAGACGGAGATTCTTTTGATATTAAAGTAATTGGTGATGATGAAACAAGAAGAACTTATACAGTAACAATGCAAAGATATGTATCAAATGATGCAACTTTATCAAGTCTTGCTAGTGATCAAGGAATATTGACACCAGAATTCAATCCTAATACTACAACATATACTTTAGAATTTATGGATGATTTAGATAGTA
>JAEEGJ010007071.1_pt1 | contig 32789 bp, 24 predicted proteins | sample 8958761 | NCBI WGS metagenome assembly JAEEGJ01 (sample SAMN16246546, study PRJNA631951) | gut metagenome | biome: gut microbiome; feature: rumen; material: RS-attached | host: Bos | place: Iran: Karaj | collected 2018-10
CAGTTTATTGTTCCTTACCTTATGTCATCTCATCCAGGTTCAAGATTAGAAGATGCTATTATGCTTGCGCAATATTTAAAGAAGCATCATATTAGCCCTGAGCAGGTGCAGGATTTTTATCCAACGCCAGGTACAGTATCAACAACAATGTATTATACTGGACTTGATCCATTTACTCTTGAAGCTGTATTTGTTGAACATAATCCACATAAGAAGGCTATGCAAAGAGCTTTAATTCAATATTGGAAACCGGAAAATTATGATATTGTAAAGGAAGCATTAAAAGAAGCTGGTAGAGAAGATCTTATTGGTTTTGGTGAGGAATGTCTTATTCCACCACGTAAGATGACTTATACTTATAAATTAGATAAATATAAAAGTAAGGATAAGAGTAAAAATAGGAGTAAAGATAGGGCTAAGCCAGCTAAGATAAATAAAAAAACCAATAATAAAAAGTCTAATGGACATAAGAAAACAAGATAAATTAAGTGACAAATTAGATAATAAATAAAAAGCGAGGTATAACTTTATAGTTAGTACCTCGTCTTTTTACATACTAAACTAAGACATAAGTACTAGATTTTAGAAAATTTTCAAAAAAAGTGGTAATACCGCTTGCTATTTTTTTTTTCTTTTGATATACTAAGCCCATGTTAACGACGTGAGAATTTAATATTTAAATCTAGTGTAACTCTTAAATAGGGATTCGTATATTCTAAATTATTCTTGTGAAAATTTAGAACAATCCTTGGGCGTGAATTAGGAGGTTGTCTTATGAAAAATTCTTCTTTAAAAATGAAGCGTGTTGTCGGAGTGGTGTTAGCTCTTTTAATGGTGTTTAACCTGGTAGTCTTTACAGGTCAAGTTGGAGCATTTGCTGAGACTGGCTCAGGTGAATCAACTTCAAGTGGTCCAGTTTCAGTAACGATTTTGACTAACTTTCAAGAAATAAAAGGGATTACTGAATTAGAAAAATATAGAGAATCTGTAAAAAAATCTGCAACAGAAGGAACTGCAACAGAAGAAACTGTAACAGCAGGAACTGCAAAGGTAGCTATGATTCCTGTAAAATATGATACAAATGATGTTATTATGGGACTTCCCGCTGGTTCGGCTCTAGTAGAATTAAAAGGATTGGTAAGTGATTTATCAACATCAGTAGGTAATACTAGTACAGTAGTCACAGGAGAAGATAAAAATAAAAAAATAGAACATGTAACTGTTTCACAATCAGGTAATGGGTTTGATGGTTGTGAAGGAGGCTCTATAGTATATTTATCTAAAGACACGTATTTATATAGAAATCTTGTTGGTAATGAAAATGATGGATATTATACTTTAACAGAAGATGCATGGTTTTATAATTGTTGGGGCGGTGGTGTCTCTAATGTAGGCCCATTCTATATTTACACATATACAACTGAACAGATTGAATACACTTCAGATGATGTAGAAGTAAAATTTAAAGAAGATTTTACTCCACTTAAGTCAGCTGGAACTGTTAATCCTTCATTATTAGAGGCTGTAATTAAATTAGACAATAATACTACTTATAAAGTACCATCAATTGAATTATCTGATAACAAAGTAAACCCTGAAACAGGGGATGTAACAATAACAGCTAAAGTAGGCGTAGATGGTTCGTATATTGAAAAAGTAATTACAGCTGCAGATAAAATTGAAGAATCGAGTATATTTGCAAGATTAAAGTCTGACAAATATACAGGTGTTCAAGCTAAGACATTTACTAAGGATGATATTGAAGTAGGTTACACATTAGACGGTGAAAGCAATGCAGCATCATACTTTGAATTAGTAGACGCAACTGTAGATCCAAGTAAGGGAGATACTAAGATTACAATTTCATATGGAGGATATACTAAGCAGATTGATGCAGCAAAAGCAATTACAGGAGATGTAAAAGCTAATGGTACCACAGATGTTAAAAATTTAATTACTAAGGTTTCTGATATTACACCTAAGACTCAGAGTGTAATTAATAATAATTCAATCTCAACAGTTGAAGCTGCTATTCATATTATGGAGACAGAAAAACTTGATAAGTATGTTAATGAAGCTATTGATATAGGAGATGCTAATGTTGCTGTAAAGCAGGATGGTACAGCTGCTAAATTACAAGCTAAGGTAAATACAGTTGATGCTTCTGTAATTACTAATTCATTAACACCAGAAGAAATTATCAGGGTTTTAGCAGGTGAAAAAGTTGATTTAAGATTAGAAGTTGTAGTTGATGAAACATCAGATGCTAAAGATACAACTGGTGGACAGTTAATTGAAAGTGAATTAAATTCTAATGAAAGTGCATATTATTTTACAGCAGATCTTTATAAGATTTTCAATGATGATGAAGATAATAAGTCTTCAATAACAGAATTTAGTGATGCAATTTCATTTACAATTGATATACCAGAAGAAATTAGAAATGAAGGTAGAACATTCACACTTGTTGCAAGTCATGAATTAGCTGATGGAACATTTGAAACATTCAATTTAGTTGATATTGATGATGATGATGCAACATTTACAGCATCAACAACTAAGCTTTGTACAATGGCTTTAGTATATGCTGATGAAGAAGTTGTAGAGGCACCTGTAATTGAGGCACCTATTATAGAACCAGAAGTTGTATTAAATGACGGAGATGTATCTCCTCAGACTGCAGATCTTAGAAATGTATTATGGACATTTATAATTACTGTAAGTGCAGGAGCAATATTAGTTGTAGCATTTAGGAAAGAATTCCAATAATAGGGTTACACTATATTAAAAGGGCAGAGAGACATTTTATGTGTCTCTTTGCTCTTTTTGTTATATATTCTTTAAGAATAAAATTGACAATATACTAAAAATACTTTAAAATTAAATTAGCAAAGGATGTGAAAAATTAAAGAGATATATGCTGATTTTTTTTAGGGGGCGTTATTATGAATAAGCGTACTTATAAAGGAATAATTGGCGGATTAAAAGCATTAATAGGGATTGTATTAATGCTTAGTTTTGTTGTGTATTTTAATGTGTCGCAAGCCTGCGCAAATACACCTAGCGGCTATGATAAATTAACATCTAGTGATCAAATTAGCGTCGTATTTAAAGACGGTATATCTACTAATCTTGAAGTGAGGGCAATTCTTCCAAAGAACTTGATTGTTTCATATACAATAAATGGGAAAACTACAACAACTACAGATTTTGTAATGGTTGATGATATTGTAGCTCCTTTAAAGGGTGATTATACAATTACTATTAAACTAGGTTCTGTCACTAAAGTTGTTGTTGCAGCCCTTAATATATCTAATAGTGAAAGCTTAGATTTGTATTTAAATGATCAGATTGAAAATGGGAACATTAAATTTCAATTAGATGGAATCACCCTAAATACCACTGAAACTGATTTGATAAAATATGCACTGACGGAGGATGAAATCCAGAAGGTTCTTGAGGGTAGCAGTCTATCTTTCTTAATTGAAATCGATACAGATAATGATGAAATCAATAGAGAAACTGCTGGTGGAAAGGCAATTCAGGGCTTAATTAATGGTAGCAATAAGGCCAGCTATTTTAAGCTTAGTCTTATTAAAGTAATAGATGGAGAGAAAATATATGTAAATGAATTAACAAAAGCTATTAGTATTACATTTGACCTACCAAAAACTTTACTTGAGAAGTCATCTAACTTTAGTATACTTGCCAGTCATACTCTTGAAGATGGAACTATTGAGACATTTGAATTAAAGGATATGGATAGTGAAAACAAGACATATACTATTGTTACAAGTAAATTTTGTACAATGGCTTTTGTCTATGAAGATAGTGAACTAACAAGCTCTGATCTTGTAGTTGATAATTCTTCTAATAATACTTATGAAAATGTTACAAATGAAATAACTTATAACGTACCAGTTACCTTTGATAATAAGTTAGATTTTCATCTTTTGCTTGCTGTATCTTTTATCTCTTTATTAGTTGTTATCATTAAATATAAAGCCAGAGTAGATTAAAATTTTCTTGAATAATCATAGTTGCTGATATATAATTATATACGCGATTATTGGAATTTTAAGAGAATAGTGTATTTTTGCAGCTCGCCAATAGTCTTAGAATCGTAAAACTTTAATTAGTTTGGAGGATTAGTAGATATGAAGAGAACATATGCAATTAAAATTAAAAGTTCTAAGCTCTTAAAGACAGAAGAGCAGATTAAAGAAGTAGAAGATAGAATTAAGGAAACAGCTAGCGAGTGTAAGTCTGTTGAATTATCTGATGAAGGTCAGATTGCAACTGTAGAAGTTGAGAAGGTAGAAGATTTCGTTGCTGCTCTTAATGCAGTAGTTAACGTTTTTAGAAAGATTGATGATAAATCTGAAGTTTCATATAAGTTTGGTTTAAATAATAATTAATATAATCAATCTTACTTGATAGATTTTATAAGCCTGCAATCAAAGTTGCAGGCTTTATTTATGAAAGGAAATTACAATGGCTGATAAGAAGTTAATTGAAGAAATTAATAAAAGAAGAACCTTTGCGATTATCTCCCATCCTGATGCTGGTAAGACAACTCTTACAGAGAAGTTCTTGCTTTATGGAGGAGCAATTAATCTTGCAGGTTCGGTAAAGGGTAAGAAAACTGCTAAACATGCGGTTTCTGACTGGATGGAAATCGAGAAGGAGAGAGGTATTTCAGTTACATCTTCTGTTTTACAGTTTAATTATGATGGTTTTTGCGTTAATATCCTTGATACTCCTGGACATGAGGATTTCTCAGAGGATACATATCGTACACTTATGGCAGCAGATTCTGCGGTCATGGTTATTGATGCTTCTAAGGGTGTTGAAAAGCAGACAATTAAGCTTTTCAAGGTTTGTGTTATGAGACATATTCCTATTTTTACATTCATTAACAAGATGGATAGAGAAGCTAAAGATCCATATGAATTATTAGACGATATTGAAAATGTACTTGGAATTTCTACATGTCCTATTAACTGGCCAATTGGTTGCGGTAAGGAATTTAGAGGTGTATATAGCCGTAAGGAAAGAGAAGTTTCACTTTTTAAGGCTGCTATGAATGGTCAAAAGGAAGTTGAAACAGAAGTGGTTTCTATTGATGATCCAGCTCTCCTTGGTGAAATTGGTGATACTTTTAAGGAAAAGCTTGATGAAGATATTGAACTTCTAGATGGCGCAAGTGCTGAATTTGACTTAAGAGAAGTACAGGCAGGTAACTTAACTCCTGTATTCTTTGGTTCAGCCCTTACCAACTTCGGTGTTCAGACTTTCCTTGAGCACTTCCTTGATATGACAACAACTCCACTTGCAAGACATTCATCAGAAGGTGACATCGACCCTGTAGAAGAGGACTTCTCAGCATTTGTCTTTAAGATTCAGGCTAATATGAATAAGGCCCATAGAGATAGAATTGCCTTTATGAGAATTTGTTCTGGTAAGTATGAAGCAGGTATGGAAGCTAATCATGTTCAGGGTGGTAAGAAGATTCGTCTTTCACAGTCTACTCAGATGATGGCTTCAGAGCGTCATATTGTTGAAGAGGCTTATGCCGGAGATATTATTGGTGTATTTGATCCAGGTATTTTCTCAATTGGTGATACAATTTGTAAGTCTAATAAGAAGTTTGCATATGATGGTATTCCTACATTTGCTCCAGAACATTTTGCTAGAGTAAGACAGATGGATACAATGAAGAGAAAGCAGTTTATCAAGGGTATAAATCAGATTGCCCAGGAAGGTGCTATCCAGATTTTCCAGGAATACAACACTGGTATGGAAGAAATCATCGTTGGTGTAGTTGGTGTACTTCAGTTTGAAGTTCTTGAATATAGACTTAAGAATGAATATAACGTAGATATTAAGCTTGAACCACTTCCATATGAATATATTAGATGGATTGAAAACCCAGAAGAGGTTAATGTTGACCGCTTAGTTGGAACATCAGATATGAAGAAGATTAAGGATTTAAAGGGCAACCCATTACTTGTATTTGCTAACAGCTGGTCTGTTAACATGGTGCTTGAGCGTAATGAAGGACTTAAATTATCAGAATTTGGTAAGAATAATTAGTTTGGTGCCAAGTCTTGTGAGTTAGACTTTGATTAATGTGTGGCTAGGAGAGAATAATGAGCGAGAATAATAGACTAGTAAGCGTAGTTGTACCAATTTACAATGGCGCTAGCTACATAGATAAATGCGTAACTAACCTTCTTAATCAAACTTATAAGAATCTAGAAATTATAATGATTAATGATGGAAGTAGTGACAATAGTTTAGAGCTTTTAAAGGGATATTGTGCGAAATATCCAAACATCAATGTGATCACTAAAGACAATTCGGGAGTAAGTTCTACAAGAAATCTTGGCATTAAGATGGCCAAGGGTGATTATATTTATTTTTATGATGTGGATGATGATATTGAACCAACAACCATTGCAGACAACATGGCCCTCATTGGCGACAAGGACGTGGACATTCTCTACTTTGGTTTCTGGTATCACATCCTATCTGAGAATAGAATAAAAGAGACTAATATTAAATCGGCTTTTGAAGGAAATGGACATGAATTCTTTAATAATGCCTTTACCGATTTAATGCAAAACGAGGTCTTAAATTCACCATGGAACAAGCTTTATAACAGGAATTTCCTCATCTGGAATAAGATATATTTTGATGAAAATTTATCTATATATGAGGACATCCTCTTTAACATAAAGGCTCTCGATAGAGCGAATTACCTTATGGTAAATCCAAAGCCATACTATCATTATATGATTCAGGCTTCAGGAACAGCCCTAACTAGATTTCATGAGAACAACTATGAATCGGTAAAGAAGATTCACATGGCTGGCATCAACTATGCCAAGCACTACAAGGACAATGCAGAGGTCATTGCCCACTATGACAACATGTTTATCGACCAAACCGCTTCGTTTTTAAAACAGCTTGTGAATAAAAAGGACATTGATAATGCAAGCAGAGACAAACTCATGGAAGAAATAATCGATGATGATTATTTCATTGCAATAATCAATTCCGTTGAAAATCTAAATAAAAGAAAGGTCTTTTTAAAGACCTTCAGTAACCACCGCATGAAAGGGCTTTTAAAGCTGATGTATAAGGTTACGAATAAATAGGAAAAGAAGGCGAAAGCCTTCTTTTTCTTGTTTTGTCGCTACAAATTAAAGTGAGTTGCTAGGTTTCCCACCAATCTTTCGGGAGTTTTCAGGGTGATTTGTGCCTGAAATCTTACAATCCCCTAAATAAAGTCACTGAAGCTTTAAAATCCCTAGGAAATTCACACCTCCAAATCAGGTTAAAATTAGTGGAAATTGACCTAACTTGCTAATTTTTCCCATTACGGGCACAAAATCTTCCGGATAGTTTTATCACAAGAATTTTTCTTGTGCCTAAATTTCTAGCCGGTTGAGAAAAGGGCACAGTGCGTAAATATCTTGAATATTATTCCCAACTTATCTAACAATAGCCTGTGCCTTAATCGTTGAAATCTCGGTTCTACAGCCACAAAACGCTTAAAACAAGCTAGCTATACCCCGCAAGGCCTGTGCCTTTTCTGCGTTAATAATAAGCAAGTAGGCACAAGCCCCAATTTCTCCCCATCCGGCAGTGCCTATAATCCCCAAAAACTTAAGCAAGTAGGCACACTATGCCCGCCCGTTCGCCACCTAAATTCCCCCAATTTCTCCACATTCCCCCTTTTCATTTCAAAAATCTTATGTTATTATGAATTTAGAATATATGCGAATAATTTAATATTAAGCGAAAACAAGCTTAACACGTATAGTTAGGGGACACTAGAAAGATACGTAGGTGGAGAATATGGAGAAGAAGAGTTTTCAAGCTAAATCGTTAGTAGGATTGGTGATGGCTACTATTTATTTGTCATGTGTGCTATTATCGTGTCTTACTTTTTTTGATGTAGCGAACGCAAAAACAAAGGCCTATGGTGCAAATTCTGTTATTGCATATGGTCATGTTACCGATGGTGTAACAAATCTAAGGTTTAGATCATCTATGGATACTAGTAATACAAGCAATGTTATTACTAAAGTCAATGGTGGTAAAACCATGGATATTTATGGAACAGAGTCAGATTCAAGCAACTATGAATGGTTATATGTTGCTATGAATATCAATAATTCATACACATATGGATATATTGCTGCAGAGTATGTAACAATTGATTCCTATGTGGAGAATTCTACTCAAACTACTGATGAAAGTTTCGAAGATTATTTAACACGTCAAGGATTTCCAGAAAGTTACAAATCCGCATTAAGACAATTACATGCAAAATATCCTAATTGGGTATTTATTGCAGACAAGACAGGTGTTGATTGGAATACACTTCTTGCCAATGAAAATGTAAAGGGAAGAAGTTTGATTTATTCTTCAGCAGCAAGTTCTTGGAAGTCAACGGCAGAAGGTTGTTATGACTGGAATACTGGTACATATGTGGAACTTGATAGTGGCGGATGGGTTCAGGCCTCACCTGACCTTGTGGCATATGCCCTAGATCCTAGAAATTTCTTAACAAGTAATTACATTTTCATGTTTGAGAAATTATCATACAATTCAGTTTTACAAACATCTTCAGGTTTATCAAGCATTATATCAGGAACCTTTATGGAAAATTCAAGCCATGATTTATCCTTTGAAGGAGTTTCCTATAATTATAATGACGCCCTATTTTTAGCGGCAAGAAGATCAGGTGTAAGCCCATATCATTTAGCTTCTAGAATAATTCAGGAACAGGGAACACAAGGAACTGGTTCAAGTATTTCTGGAAACGTTAGCGGATATGGTGGACTATACAATTACTATAATCAAGGCGCTTATAAGACAAGTAGCGCAAGTGCAGTGGTTAACGGACTTATTTACGCTAATAGATCAGATTCAGCAAGTCTTAGACCTTGGAACTCAAGAATGAAATCAATTGTTGGTGGAGCCATTATACTTGGCAAAAATTATATCAATAAGGGACAGGATACTATTTACTATGAAAAATTTGATGTAACTAATTTCTATCATCAGTATATGACAAATATTCTTGGAGCTAGGTCTGAAGCGGTGACCGCAAGTAAGGCATATACAGATACTATGAAGCAGAATACTAGCCTAGTTTTTGAAATTCCTGTTTATGAAAATATGCCTGAGTCAATCTGTGATTGTCCAGTTGGTAGCGGTAGCGTAAATAACAAGTTAAGCTCCCTTTCAGTTTCAGGTCAGAGCCTAACACCAAGCTTTAATAAGGACACTACAAGCTATTCTGTAATCGTGCCAAACAACGTAGCAAGCGTTGATATTAGTGCACAGGCCATAGATTCAGGAGCAGCAGTAAGTGGAACAGGCACAGTTAGTTTATCTGAAGGAGAGAACAATTTTACAATAAATGTAAGGGCTCAAAACGGAAGTGTAAGGTCTTATTACATAAAGATTGTAAGAGAATCTAGTCAAAGCTCAGGAAGCATCGGAGATACAAGTTATAAAACGAGCCTATCCATAAGTAATAGTCGAGTATCGGGAATAGGCATTGGCTCTGATGTTGGAAGTGTGTTAGAAAATGTATCTATAACCGGCGGTTATGGAAAAATTTGTGATAAAAATGGCAACGAGAAGACGGGTAGAGTTGCCACTGGGGACAAATTAAACATTTATGATAACAACGGAAATATCAAGACTTCACTTTGCGTTGTGATTTATGGAGACATTAACGGTGATGGAGTTGTTGATTTGCTTGATATAGTAAGGCTTAAGAAGTACATAGTAGGCAGCATTAGTTTAGACAGTGAGTACTTAGAGGCCGCAGATGCTAATAGAAATGGAAGCTCAGACATATTAGATATTGTTGCTATTAAGAAACACATTACTGGTAGCAAGTATATCGTAGAGTAGCTTCTGCATAATGCAAAACTAGAGGGCTTAAAAACGAGGGGAGAATAAAAATGAGAAAGAGAGAAGGACATACTAGATTATTAAGCACAATAATTGCTTTTTTACTTGTCTTTGTAAGTATATTTGCTGGGCAGAATTTAAAGGATATTAAGGCAGCGCAAACTGCCAACATATCCATTAGTTCAGCCTCAGCCACAGTAGGGGAGAGCGTAACTGTGACATTGACCATCAGTGCAAGTTCTGAGGTTTATGCCACACAGCTCTATCTTTCCTATGACACAAACATTTTGCAATATGTTTCAGGCTCCGCAGATACTAGCGGCGCTGGAACTCTTGGCTTAGTTAATACAGACACTTTCACAAGCAAGAGCTTTAACTTCACCTTTAAGATTGTGGGAGTTGGAACTTCAAGCGTGTCAGTTACTGGAAATACAAGACTTATTGATGGCAACGAAGAGGATATGACAGTTTCAAGCTCAAAGGGCAGTGTTACAGGAAAGGCCGCAGCTAATTATTCATCAGATAACACACTAAAATCTTTAAAGATTAGCCCTGGCGTGCTTTCGCCTGCATTTTCATCATCCACAACTTATTACACCACTAGCGTGGATGCAGATGTGGAAACTTTAGTGGTTAATGCTGTTGCAAATGATGCAAATGCCACAGTTTCAGTAAAATACGCAAACCTAGACATGGGCGCTAATGAGACCTATGTAGTAGTTACAGCGCAAAACGGTGACACAAAGACTTACACAATTGCAACTACAAGAGGGGATGCAACGGAAACTGAAAACACAACTGAGGAGGAAAGCCAGTCAGAGACCGAGGAAATTGTTGAAAGGGAAGTGTCAATTGACGGCACAATTCAGCTCTATGATGCAAACTACTTTGTGGCAAGCGATGCAGCGGATGTTTCAAAGGCAGAGGCTAAGGGCATGGTTTCAAAGGCTTATAAGTGGTATTTTTATCTATCACTCTTTTGCCTAGCAGTGGTGCTACTTGCAGCAATCATTATCATTAGCATTCTAAGCGTGAGATTATCAAAGCTTGGTGCTAATAAAGACGAATCTGAAGAAGATGAGCCTAGTGAAGCGGCCGAGTCTAGTGAAATGGCTGAGCCTAGTAAAGTGGCCGAACCTAGTGAAGAAGATGAGCCTAGTGAAGAAATCGAATTAACAGAAATCGACAAAGATGAAAAATAAAAAAGTTTCCATCAAAGCCGCATAAATACTGAATTAATTTTATAAAAAAATAAAAGGAAACTGTTTTTATAAAAGCAGTTTCTTTTTTATTTAAAATCATTTATAATCAGCTTAGGGACAAGGGTAGACAATAATTTGAGGCATGTAAAGCGGACATTCGGAATCCGCTTCGCTACTACCTCATGTTTGTCTTAATGGAGGTTTTATATGGGTTTAGAAAATATTACAAAGAAAATACCGCTTAATAATGACTGGCAATTTACTAAAAATTACAGTGATGAGCTTTTAGATAGGGACTGTAATCTAGAATTAGAGACAGTTAGAATTCCACATACAGTAGTAGAGACTCCTTTTAATTATTTTGATGAGTCGGTTTATCAGATGCTTAGTGGTTACCGTAAGGTTTTTAGTGCTAAGAAGGAATGGAAAGATAGAAGAGTTAGCCTTAATTTTGCTGGGGCAGGACATAGAGCAAGCGTCTATTTAAACGGTAAATTAATCGGTGAGAACAATTGCGGCTACACTGCATTTTCCTATGACATAACAGATTATCTTGATTACGAGAAGGACAATATCTTAGTAGTAAAACTGGATTCAAGGGAGAGCTTAAACATCCCGCCTTTTGGCTATGTTATTGACTACATGACTTACGGCGGAATTTATAGAGAGGTCTATCTTGAAGTGACAGACAAGCTCTTTATTGAGGATGTTTATTTAAAGCCAGAGATTGTGGGTGATATTGAATTTTTAACGGAAGCCCTTAAACAACAAGAAAAGTTTAAGGCTAGCAAAGCCAAGGCAAGACTAGGTTTTGAGACAGTTATAAAGAATTCAAGTAAGACAAATGATGTCTCTTTTTTACATAGCACAATTCTTAGATATGAGATCTTTGATGGGGAAAGGCTTTTGAATAAAAAGGACATGAGCCTTTTAGAAACACTTGATGGCGCTTTCCTTATGGATGCTAAAAAAGAGGGTGCAAGCCTAAAGGAATCTCTTGAACTAGACAATATCAATGTCTGGGATGTGACAAATCCTAAGCTTTATAAGGTTAGAGTTAGCCTCCTTGATAAGGACTATGTGCGAGATTTTAAAGAGTATAAGATTGGCTTTAAGAAGGCAGAATTTAGAGATACAGGCTTTTATCTTAATGGCAGAAAGTTAAGAATTAGAGGCCTTAACAGACATCAAAGCTATCCATACGTGGGCTATGCCATGCCAGATAGCATGCAAAGACTTGATGCCAAGATTTTAAGAAAAGAGCTAGGAGTTAACACAGTTCGTACCTCTCATTATCCTCAGTCAAAGGCCTTTATTGAGCAGTGTGACGAACTAGGACTTCTTGTATTTACTGAGATTCCAGGTTGGCAGCACATTGGAGATGAAGACTGGAAGGCTCAGGCAGTGGAAAATGTAAGAAACATGGTGCTTCAGTATCGAAATTATACTTCCATCATTCTTTGGGGCGTGCGAATTAATGAATCCGTGGATGATGACGAGCTTTATACAAAGACTAATAAGCTAGCAAGAGAGCTGGATTCTACAAGAGCAACTGCAGGTGTTAGATATTTAAAGAAGAGTTCTTTCCTAGAGGATGTTTATACTTATAACGACTTCCTCCACGATGGCACTAACGACGGTGTGGATGCCAAGAAGAAGGTGACTTCTGACATGTCAAAGGCCTACATGATTAGTGAGTTTAACGGCCACATGTTTCCAACAAAGTCCTATGACTGCGAGGAGCATAGACTAGACCATGCCCTTAGACACGCTAAGGTCTTGAATGATTTTTATAAAAATGAAGACATTGCCGGAGCTATTGGCTGGTGTATGTTTGATTACAATACTCATAAGGACTTTGGAAGTGGCGATAGAATTTGCTATCACGGAGTTTTGGATATGTTTAGAAATCCAAAGATGGCAGCTTACGTCTATGCTTCAGTGCAGGGTGTAAATCCTGTGCTTGAGATAAGTTCCTCTTTTGATATTGGTGAGCATCCAGCAGGCATGAGAGGTAACACCTACATTTTCACAAACTGTGACAGTGTAAAAATGTATAAAAACGACATTTTTATTAAGGAATACACTCACAAGGATTCAGAATATAAGAATTTGAAAAATGGCCCAATCCTTGTAGATGACTACATTGGTGACGCTTTCATTACTGGAGAAAATTTATCTAAAAAGCAAAGTGATAGCTTAAAGAAATGCTTTAATTATGTGGCAAGATTTGGTATGAATCACATGCCAAAGGAGATTTATCTTGAGGGCATAAAGCTAATTACAATTTATCATCTTAATTATGCTAAGCTTTACGAACTCTATCAGAAGTACGTTGGCAACTGGGGTGGAGAGTCTACTAAGTTTAGATTTGATGGTTATAAGAATGGTGAGCTTGTAATTTCAAGGACAAAATCTACAGCTACAAAGCTTCACCTTGAACTAGATGTTTCAAGCACAGAATTAGTGGATGACGAAACTTATGATGTGGCTGAAATTAGAGTGATGGTAAAGGATGAGAATGGCAATCAGGCAGTGTTCTTTAATGACAATCTTCCAATAACTATTAAGGGAGAAGGTCTTGAAATAATTGGACCTGAAAGTGTAAAAATTCTTGGTGGTATGGGTGGAACTTACCTAAAGACCACAGGAATTAAGGGAAAGACAGAAGTTACAATAAATATGCCATATGGCTGGGATAAGGATTCTAAGACGGTAGAATTTAGCATTTCCTAATAAAAAACTACTCTTATTGATTTATCCAATAAGAGTAGCTTATATTTTTGTAAAAAATTTACCAACCTTAGTCATCCACCTCAGGTAATTTCACATTATCGGCCTGTTCCTCGTATTCCTTAGCAATGTCATTATAGTTGCTAGCCATTTCATCATCCCCATCTTCTTCTGCTTCAAGGGCTAGTTTTTTATAACATCTTGAAAGAGAGTAGCGTGGGGTATCGGTGCAGGCATGGATATCAATAATGCTTGCAGTTTCATTGGCAGCATTTATAAACCAAAGAATGGCCTGCTCGTAATCTAGATTATCCTCATAGTAGTAGCCAAGCTCAAGACAGGTCTCTGCACTTGGGTTGTCACAAAGCTCTAAGGATACTAGCTTGAAGAAATTATCAAAATCATTTTCAAGCCTATAGACATGTATTAGCGCCACGCGGATGTACTTTAGAGTGTCCTCTTTATAGTAGTTAGAGCGTGACATTTTCTCCAAATAAGGATGAGCCTTTAGAAAATCCTGACGGTCACCGGAAATAAATAGCTCCTTAATAAACATGCAAAGGGCATAGTCAAGGAAGGTAACCCCAGAATCTAGGGATTTGTAGTAAATGTCAAAATCCCTTTTGGAATGATTAGATATAGGCCTATGACTAATGCTTATGTCACTATCAAAAATCACAGGATCAAGGCGCACTGTCTCATGGATTGGCGAAATCCAAGTAAACTGTCGAATGCGCTTATAAAGCTTTGCCCTGCGCTCAGTTTTAAAGTTATAGCTGGTGTTGTATTTTGAGTCGTTGACATAAAGGAAGGTGACCATCTCGATTTCTGGCATCATAACCTCCTTAAGCTTTAATAGCATTTCAAGATTGTCAGGGGTTAGGACCTCATCAGCATCTGCGCTAAAGATGTAGTCGCAACTACATTTTGAAAAGGCAAAATTTCTAGCAGCACTAAAGTCGTTGACCCACTTAAAATCATAGATTTTATCAGTATATTCTAGAGCAATTTCCTTTGTAGCGTCTGTGGAACCAGTGTCTACCACGACGATTTCGTCAAAGGCAGGCTTGTAGGAATCAAGACATTCTCTAAGGCATTTCTCTTCATTTTTCACGATTAAACATAGACTAAATGTTGTCATAAAAGACCTCCGAGGAATATTCAGCTTTGTTTACATTTTCTATACTAATTTTATAACAAATATAGAAATTTAACAATATGATTATGTGCTATAATGGTCTAAAACTAGTATGTTAGTATATGTAAATTTGACTTAGAAGATTGGAAATTACTATGTATGTTATTGTAAAAAATGTTCTTAGAATATCAGTAAGAAATCTGGTGGAATTTTTGTGCACCAGTGGAGATATAGACAAGCGAAGTACAGGAATATCAGACGTTCATGCCATGCAGGAGGGCGCAAGAATCCATAGGAAAATTCAGCATGCCGCAGGTTCTGCATATCACGCAGAAGTTCCTCTTAAGATGGAGTTTAATCAGGTGACAAATTTTGGAAATCCTTATGTCATTCAGATTGAGGGAAGAGCAGACGGCATTATTGCTGATATTGTAGAGGATGAGGAGGGCAATAAAACTCCCCTAGGTCCTGTTACTGTGGATGAAATTAAGACTATGCAGTCAGGCATTACAAAACTAAAGGAGCCCGTTTATGTTCATAAGGCACAGGCCATGGTCTATGCTTATATTTATGCTACAAAAAATGAGCTAGATTCCATAACAGTTCAGATGACTTACTGCAATCCAGAGACAGAATTTACAAAAAAATTCGTGGAGGAATATACTTACGAGGACCTTTCTAGCTGGTTTAATAAGCTTTTATTAGATTTTAAAAAATGGACAGACTTCCTTTTAGATGAAAGAGCAAGACGAAATGAATCCATTAGAAATTTATCTTTTCCTTTTGAATATCGCGAGGGTCAAAAGGCCATAATTTCTAGTGTCTATAGAACTATAACAAGTAAAGAGCATATGTATATTCAGGCACCGACAGGTGTTGGTAAGACTATTTCTACAGTTTATCCTTCTGTTCAGGCTATGGGGCGAGACTATATTGATAAGATTTTTTATCTCACTTCTAAGACTATAACTAGAACGGTAGCAGAGGATACCTTTGAGATATTAAGAGATAAGGGCCTTTCCTTTAGGGCAATTACTTTAACTGCTAAGGAAAAGATTTGTCCACTTGATGAGTGTGAATGTAACCCTCAGGTTTGTCCTTATGCTAAGGGGCATTATGACAGAGTTAATATGGCAGTTTATGACATGATTACTCATGAGAAAACCATAACTAGAGATGTGGTTTTACAATATGCTAAGGAGCAGACGGTATGTCCTTTTGAAATGGAACTAGATGCAAGCTACTGGTGTGATGGCATAATTTGTGATTATAACTACGTTTTTGATCCAGATGCTTGCCTTAAGAGATACTTTGCAGAGGGCAATAAGGGGGATTACTGCATCCTTGTGGATGAGGCCCACAACCTAGTGGATAGGGCTAGAGATATGTATAGTGCAAGGCTAATTAAAGAGGACTTCTTAGAGGTTAAAAAGCTACTAAAGGATCCTTCTGAGAAAAAAATTGTGTCTGCTATTAATAAATGTAACAAGGAACTTATTGAGTTAAAGAAAGAGGCCAAGTCCTTTAAAAAGCTAATTTCCTTTGGAAAGTTTAGTTTAGCCCTAGAGCGTCTTGGAGGTGTTCTTATGAAATATTTAGAGCGTCAAAAGGGCAAGCCAGTTTACCCAGAACTACTGGATTTTTACTTTGATATTAGACATTTCCTAGCTATGGAGGATATTGCCGATGAAAAATATGTGCGCTACGTGGAGGAGGATGAAAGGGGAAATTTTGTAATAAATTTATCTTGCATTGACCCTTCAGGAAACATAAGCACTAGACTAGGTCAGGTAAAAAGCGCAATTTTCTTTTCTGCAACCCTACTTCCAATTAATTATTACAAGGAAATGATTACAGGAAAAGTGTCTGATAAGGCGATTTATGCTAACTCTCCATTTGATAAGGATAAGAAGAGAGTAATTGTTGCAAGGGATGTAAGTAGCAGATATTCTAGAAGAAATGAGACAGAGTATCGAAAGATTTGCAGCTATATTGATGGTATGGTTAAGGCAAAACCCGGCAAGTACATGGTTTTCTTCCCATCCTTTGCCTTTATGGAAAAGGTTTATGACCTCTACACTAATTACTATCTTAATCCCTTTGACCCTGAGGTTAATGTAATTATGCAGTCTAGCAAGATGTCTGAAATTGAGAGAGAAGAATTTTTAAAAAATTTCACATCTAAGGAAGACTCCCTTTTAAACGTTACATTTGCCTTCTCCTTAGAAGACGGGAAACTAAGTGATGCTCTTAAAGTGGATGATAAATTTGATAGGGCTAATTTAAAGCGAGACATTAAGTCTTTAGTAGGCTTTTGCGTCCTTGGAGGTATATTTTCAGAAGGAATTGACCTAAAAGAGGACAGCCTTATTGGAACCGCCATTGTAGGTACGGGAATTCCTATGATTTGCAGGTCTAGAGACATTATTAAGGACTACTTTAACGACAACAAGAAGGATGGCTATTCCTATGCTTATGTCTATCCTGGTATGAATAAGGTCTTGCAGGCAGCAGGCAGGGTTATTAGAACCGCCGATGATGAGGGGGTTATTTTACTTCTTGATGACAGATTCCTAACCCCTGAGTACGAGGCCCTTTTCCCAAGGGAGTGGGACAAGGTTTATCCTATAAACAAGGATTATTTGGAAAATGTTGTAAAGGACTTCTGGGGCATTAAATAGTTAAAAAATTAGATTATCGTCTATTGTGATAAAATATAAAATATGTTATCATTGTTATAGATTATGGCGTGAAAAAATCTATAGAGACAAGAAAATGATTCTAATGCGAGGAGTTCACATGGAAGATACAGAATTTGAAAAGCTTATTGGGCAATACATCAAGCGTAAGGCCGACAGAAATGAGTGGATGGCACTTGGTTTTGATGAATTCCAATGTATGGAAATTAATAGGGGTTTGGAAAATGGAGTAGATGTATCGATTTATTGCAATCCGGAATTTAACGCGGCTAGCATGAAATCTCTTAGACTAGGTCTTGAAGAAGGGATGGATGTTCGCCCTTTTGCTGCGCCTGAGTTTGACTACATGCAAATGGAGGAAATAAAGGAAGCAATTAGAGCAGGAATCGATATTGAAGATGTGTGTAATCCACATTACTCGAATTCAGTTATTAGAGAAATTCGTCTAGCTAGAAAGATTGGCTATGACATTTCTAGGTTTGCAAAATCTGGCTATTCTGGCGAGGTTTTAAGGCAGATTAGAATGGCAAAGAAAGACGATTTAGATATTGATTTTTTTGTAAAGGACAATTACGATGCCTTTCAGCTTAACGAACTGCGATTAGGTATAAAGTCTTGCGTAGATGTGACGAAATATATGCTGCATGAATACACTGGCGAGCAAATGGAGCAGTTAAGAATAGGCCTTGAAAATGGTATCGATATCGAAGTTTATAATCAGTTAGGGTTCTCATCCGGCCAAATGAAGGAAATTAGGCTGGGTCTTGAAGCGGGAATAGATGTTGCATCTTATGCTGATCCTTTTTATGATGCAGTTACCATGAGGGAAAAAAGAGAACAATTAGAGCGAGGAGATTCTAAAGAAGAACCTACTCTTAATGATTTGCAAAGTCAAGAAATACTACTTGGACTTACTAGTGGTGTGGACGTCAGTTTATATGCGGATGCAAGATATAGCTTTAAACAGATGGAAGCCATTAGATTGCGTTTAGAAAGAGGCGAGGATGCTTCAGATCTTTTGATTTATGCAAATTAGTTTTCTTATAACCTTTAGTGTGTATGTAAAGGGGGTGAGCAGGTGGACGATACAATTGAAAATGTAGAGAATGGTAAAGATATTCAAATACAGTTATCAGACGATAGAATGGAGGCTGCAATTCAATTATCTAAGCCTGACTCAAAAGAAAGCGATTATACCCGCGATGAGGTTTTAAATAAGCTTGCGGAAGTGGGTATAAAAACTGGAATTGACGAGGAAAAGATACTTGAAATTGTAAGCCAAAAACAATTTGGACAATTTTTCATAATCGCAACAGGTAGACCTGTGGAAGCCGGCGAAGATGGTTTTTATGACTATTTCTTTGATGTAGATATGGCTGGAAATGGCGGTAGCAAGCCTACTATTAGAGAGGATGGATCAATAGATTTCTTTAGTAACACTCTTTTTGTAAAGGTTAAGGAAGGAGATTTGCTATGTAAATATCACGAGCCAACAAAGGGTAACTTTGGCTTTGATGTTTTAGGTAAGTTACTAGTTCCAAAGCCTGGAAAACCAGCACCAAGAATTAGAGGCAAGGGCTTTATAGTTTCTGAGGATGGCCTCGATTACTACGCTGCAAAGACGGGTAAGGTTGAATTTAGAAACTATGATTTAAATATTAGTGATGTCCTTGATATTAGCGGAGATGTGGACTTAAGCGTTGGTAATATTGACTTTGACGGGGATATTAATATTTCCGGTGGAGTAAGATCTGGTGTTAATATTAATGCCATGGGAAATATTTATATTAGCGGCTTTGTTGAGGGTGCTAATATTAAGTCTAAGAAGGACATTATAATTAAGGATGGCTGTAATACTAAGGGAATTGGTAAGATCGTGGCAGATGGCTGCGTTCAGGCTAGATTTTTTGAAAATACATTTGTATTTTGTAAGGGTGACATAAAGGCAGATTACATTCTTAATTCCACAGCCGTAGCTTATGGAAAGGTCTATGTTTCAGGTAACAGAGGCTCTATTATTGGTGGTGATGTCACAGGAGTTTTAGGCGTTGAGATGGAGGAATGCGGACACGAGACTAATGCTAAGACTGTTGTTAGAGTTGGCGCCACTAAGGAAATTAGGCATGAATATGCGGAATGCATTATGAAAATAAAAGAGATAGATTCAGCTATAGATACCTTTGATCAGGCCCTTGAAAAGATTGCTCTTTTAAAGGAAGCTGAATCAGACAAATATAATAAGGATATGGAGACTAGAATTTTCCAATCTAAGATTGTAAAGAAAGCGGAGAAGTCAAAGGCAGAGGCGAGAAGTAAAGAGCTCTTTTCAATGATTAGAGAGTCGGAAAGATCAGTGGTTAAGATAGAGAAGAACTGTTATCCGGGCTGTCGAATTATTATGGATGATAAGAGTTATATTCCAACTACCGTTTTTGAACACATTTTAGTAAAGAAATCGCAAAATGCTATTAAGTTAATAGATTATGATGATGATTGATAGTAAGGCGTGTTTTGTAACATTTTTACATGAATAACTTTAGAAATTTAGAAAACCACTAGTTGAGAATGCTAGTGGTTTTTTTTAAGGCCTAAAAGTAGTATTATTATAGATGTAAAAAATGAAATCTGAAGGAGTTATGATGATTGAGAACATAGTATCTATCGAGCTTCCGGTGCATGAAAAGCTTGTAATTAAGAAGAGACGTCTACAGCCTGAAGGGCTTAGTAAAAAGGAGCTATCAAAGCTTCCTAGATTCTCTTTAGTTACTGGAATTCATGGGGATGAGCTTGATGGACAGTATATTATTTTTGAATTAATAAGACATATTAAAATGCATGAGGACAAACTAAAGGGTATCATTGACATTTACCCATGTGTTAATCCTTTAGGACTTGATAGTGGATACCGCGGAATTCCTATGTTTGACCTAGACATGAATAGGGTGTTTCCTGGTATGAGTAATGGCGCTTTTGCAGAATATGCAGCTGCAAATCTAGTTAATGACATTATAGGGTCTGACATGTGCCTTGATATTCACTCAAGTAATAAATTCGTAAAGGAAATGTTACAGGTCCGTCTAAATGATGATAACGAGGAGAAGTTACTTCCTTTCGCAAAGTCACTAAATGCTGACTTTGTCTGGGTTTATTCTTCCCTTCCGGTAAGAGAGGCAACCCTTTCTTATTCCTTAAATCATCTTGGGGTGCCAACTATGGTAGTTGAGATGGGCGTTGGTAATAGAATTAGTAAGAGCTACTGTAAGCAGCTTTTTGAAGGTGTACTAAACTTACTTAAGCAAGTAGGTGTCTGGGATGGGGATACTAAGCCGGTTAAGGAACCTATTGTTTCTAAAGAGGGTGAGGTTACCTTTATTAGTGCTCTAGAATCTGGACTTTTTGTGCCTAATATGGAAAATCTTGGAGAGATTTCTATTGGCAGTCACATAGGAGATATTATTGAACCTATTGAAGGACGCATTTTACAGCATTTAGAGTCGCCGGTGGATGGAATTATATTTACTATTAGAGAGCATCCGGTAGTTTATAAGGGTGCGCTACTTTGCAGAATTTATCATAAGGATTAGGAAAAATTAATGGTTAAAGAAACAGTTTTTAGCTTAAAAGGCTTATATCGTGAAGATTTTAAAATCGAGGCTTATCGTTTCGGACAGGGAGAGAAATCTGCGGCCATTGTAGGGGCTCTTCGTGGAAATGAAATGCAGCAGCTCTACATTTGCTCACAGCTTATTAAGACTTTAAAGTACTTAGAGGCTCACGGGGCAATTACTCACAATCATGAAATTGTTGTGATTCCAAGCGCTAACAGCTTTTCCATGAACATCGAGAAGAGATTTTGGGCTATTGATAATCAGGATATAAATAGACAGTTCCCAGGAGATGAAACTGGGGATACTACAAAGCAGATTGCAGCTGCTATTTTTAATAGAGTAAAGGGTTATAGTTATGGCATTCAGTTTGCCTCTTTTTACATGCCGGGAGATTTTATTCCTCATGTAAGACTTATGGATACTGGCCATCAAAATGCATCTCTTGCCAACCTTTTTGGCCTTCCTTATGTAATTATTCGAAAGCCAAAGCCTATGGATACAGTAACTCTAAATTATAATTGGCAAATGCAGGGCACGAACGCATTTTCAATATACACTAATAGCACTGACTTAATTGATGAAACTTCGGCAAGACAGGCAGTTTCCTCTGTGCTTAGATTCTTAACTAGAATGGGTATTTTAAAATATAATAACCATTCCGGTTTTATTGCTAGTATCACTAATGAAGAGGATTTAATGGCTGTAAAGTCTGAGACTGCAGGCTTTTATAAAAGACTTAAAAATCCAGGAGATTTCTGCTCTCATGAGGAGGTCATAGCACAAATTCTTGACCCACACGAAGGGGAAATAAAGGCAGAAATTAAGTCTCCTACAGAGGGCATCGTATTCTTTGCCCACACAGCTCCTATGGTTTTAGGGGATGAGGTAGTTTATAAAATTCTTAGAAGAATGCATGAATAGATGTTTGAGTTTTATCGACTTTGATTGTGTGTGTGAAACTTAAAAAAATAATCTTTTTTTGCCTAGTTAATGAATTGATTTACTTATTTTGCTGTGTTAAAATTGAGACCTGTTGAGTGTATTCTCAACGGGTCTTTTTTGGTAGCGTTTACCTTTAGAGGCGAGGAATGATTTATTAAATATTTAGGAGGACGACATGAGCAACGTTAAACGTGTTTTTGTTGAAAAGAAGAAGGATTTTGCGATGAACGCGAAGTCGCTTGAGAATGAGATTATTGGCTATCTAGGTATTAAAACTGTTAGCAATGTCAGGGTTTTAATACGATATGATGTGGAAAACCTATCCGAGGAAACTTATAAGAAGGCGTTAACAACAGTATTTTCTGAGCCTCCTGTAGACAATGTTTATGAAGGCACATTTACTAAAAACGATGATGATTTTGTATTTTCTGTAGAATATTTACCAGGTCAGTTTGATCAGAGAGCTGATTCTGCCGAACAGTGCGTTAAGTTCTTTAACGAAAATGAAACTCCAGTTATTAAAACAGCAACTACCTATGTTATTTCAGGTAAGTTAACAGAAGAAGAAAAGGAAAAGATTAAGGAAAACTGCATAAATCCAGTAGATTCTAGAGAAGCTCTTGAAACAGTTCCAGAGACTTTAGTTACTGAGTTTAAGACTCCAGCTGACGTTAAGATTTTTGACGGCTTTACAGCTATGAATGAGGCAGATTTAAAGGATCTTTACGATTCTCTTGGACTTGCTATGACATTTAATGACTTTAAGTTCATTCAGGAACATTTCGCTGCAGAAGAGAAGCGTGACCCATCAATGACTGAAATCAGAGTACTTGATACATACTGGTCAGATCACTGTCGTCACACAACATTTGCTACAGAATTAAAGGATATTAAGTTTGACGAGGGTAAGTACAAGGCTCCAATAGAAGCTACATTTAAGAAGTACTTAGCTGATAGAGTATCTGTTTATGCAGGTCGCAAGGATAAGTTTATCTGCCTTATGGATCTTGGTACACTTGCTGCTAAGAAGCTTAAGAAGATGGGCTTACTTGATGATCAGGAAGAATCAGAAGAAATTAATGCTTGTTCAATTGTTGTCCCAGTTGAAATAGATGGAAAGACAGAAGAATGGTTAGTAAACTTCAAGAATGAAACTCATAACCATCCTACTGAAATTGAGCCATTTGGTGGTGCTGCAACATGTCTTGGTGGTGCAATTCGTGATCCACTTTCAGGACGTACTTACGTTTACCAAGCTATGAGAATTACAGGTGCTGCAGATCCTACAGTTCCAGTATCTGAGACAATGCATGGTAAGCTTCCACAAAGAAAGTTAGTTACAGGTGCTGCTCATGGTTATTCTTCATACGGTAACCAGATTGGTCTTGCAACAGGTTATGTTAAGGAATTATATCATCCAGATTACGTAGCTAAGAGAATGGAAATCGGTGCTGTTATGGCTGCTGCTCCAAGAGCTGCGGTTAAGAGAGAAAGTTCAGATCCAGGAGATATCATTATCTTACTTGGTGGTAGAACAGGACGTGATGGCTGTGGTGGTGCTACAGGTTCATCTAAGGTTCATACAGAGAAGTCTATTGAAGAGTGTGGCGCAGAAGTTCAGAAGGGTAATGCACCTACTGAAAGAAAGATGCAGAGACTCTTTAGAAGACCAGAAGTTACAAAGCTTATTAAGAAGTGTAACGACTTTGGTGCCGGCGGTGTTTCAGTTGCTATTGGTGAATTAGCTGATGGTTTAAGAGTTGATCTTGATAAGGTTCCAAAGAAGTATGAAGGTCTTGATGGTACAGAACTTTCAATTTCAGAATCACAGGAAAGAATGGCTGTTGTAGTTGATCCTAAGGATGTTAAGGAATTCTTAGCTTATTCAGCAGAAGAAAACTTAGAGGCTATTGAAGTTGCTGTTGTTACAGAGGAACCAAGACTTGTACTTACATGGAGAGGTAAGGATATCGTTAATATTTCAAGAGCTTTCCTTGATACTAACGGTGCTCATCAGGAAACTTGCGTAGAAGTTGAGATGCCTGTTGAAGAAGAAAATGTATTAACTCCAGTAGAAGTTGAAGATGTTAGAGCTAGCTGGCTTAAGGTTTTAGGTGACTTAAATGAATGCTCTCAGAAGGGTCTTGTAGAAAGATTTGACTCTTCAATCGGTGCAGGTACAGTAACAATGCCTTACGGTGGTAAGTATCAGCTTACAGAAACTCAGGCTATGGTTGCTAAGTTACCAGTTCTTAAGGGTAAGTGCGATACAGTAACAATGATGTCTTATGGTTTTGATCCATTCCTTTCAAAGTGGAGCCCATACCATGGCGCAATGTATGCTGTAGTTGATTCAGTTGCTAAGATCGTTGCAACTGGTGGTGATTATAAGAAGATTAGATTTACATTCCAGGAATACTTTAGAAGAATGAGCGAAGATCCTAAGAGATGGAGTCAGCCTTTTGCAGCACTTCTTGGTGCTTACGAGGCTCAGATGGAATTCGGTCTTCCATCAATTGGTGGTAAGGATAGTATGTCAGGTACATTTGAAGATATCGATGTTCCACCAACACTTTGTTCTTTCGCTATTGATATTGCTAAGGAATCAGACATTGTCACTCCTGAATTAAAGGCAGCAGGTAATGTCTTAGTTAGATTTGATATTGCTAAGGATCAGTATGATCTTCCTAACTTTACACAGCTTAAGGAGATGTATTCAGCTATCCATGAGCTTACATTATCAAAGGCTATTGTTTCAGCTTATGTTCTTGATGCTAAGGGTCTTGTACCAGCAGTATCTAAGATGGCATTTGGTAACAAGTTAGGTGTAGCATTAGATGAAAGCTTAGCTAAGAAGGATTTATTCTCTCCAAGCTATGGCTGCATCGTTGCAGAAGTTCCTGCAGATAGATTAGCTGATATTAAGGTTGCTTACACTAAGGTTGGTGAGGTAACTGCTGAAGCTAAGTTTACATATAAGAACGTTTCAATCAATCTTGAAGAAGCTCTTAGCGTTTGGTCTGACACACTTGAGTCAGTATTCCCAACAAAGGCTTCTAAGGAAACAGATAAGATTGAGGCTATTAGCTACGACGCTAAGGAAATTCATATTTGCAAGAATAAGGTTGCTAAGCCAACAGTATTCATCCCTGTATTCCCAGGTACAAACTGTGAATATGATTCAGCTAGAGCTTTTGAAAATGCTGGCGCAAACACAATCGTTAAGGTATTTAAGAACTTAGATGCTGCAAGCATCAGAGAATCTGTTGATGAATTTAGCAAGGCTATTTCACAGTCACAGATCATTATGTTCCCAGGTGGTTTCTCAGCTGGTGATGAACCAGATGGTTCTGCTAAGTTCTTTGCTACAGCATTTAGAAATGAAAAGATGAAGGAAGAAGTTACAAAGCTTCTTAACGAAAGAGATGGCTTAGCTCTTGGTATCTGTAATGGTTTCCAGGCTCTTATTAAGCTTGGTTTAGTACCAAACGGTGAAATTACAGGTCAGGATTCTAACTCACCAACTCTTACATATAACACAATTAACCGTCATATCTCTAAGATGGCATACATCAGAGTTGCATCTAATAAGAGCCCATGGCTTGCAGGCGCTAAGCTTGGTGGCGTTTATACAAACCCAGCTTCACACGGTGAAGGTAGATTTGTAGCTCCTAAGGAATGGCTTGATAAGCTTATTGCTAACGGACAGGTTGCAACACAGTACTGTGACTTAGAAGGAAATGTATCAATGGATGAAGAGTGGAACATCAACGGTTCTTACATGGCTATTGAAGGTATTACATCTCCAGATGGTCGTTGCTTGGGTAAGATGGCTCACTCAGAAAGACGTGGCGATTCAGTTGCTATTAACATCTATGGCGAACAGGATCTTAAGATCTTCGAATCAGGTGTTAAGTATTTTATGTAGCGACTTCGTAGAAGTCGCTATGTAGGTGCTCGCTACGCGAAGCGTCTATAATGCGAGCACTTCCCCCAATGTAGTAATTTCATAGAAGTGTAAAAATATGAATTAACTTCCCACCATTTACTAATAGATATTTGTATCTTATTAGTAAATGGTGGGCTTTTTTATTGACATTTATAGTCATTAAGGGTATCATCACTAACGTGAGTTAGTTATCACAAACTATAAATATAGAAGGTGGTTTAATGGGATCAGCAATAGTTGTTGTTATTCTTTTAGCAATTGTAGCATTTGCCCTAGTTCAATCAAGAAAGCATATGAAGGGTGAAGGCGGATGCTGTGGCGGAGGCCAGGAAGAGCTTGCAGCTGAGGAAAGAAAGAAATTAGACAATCCAGTAATTGGAAGAAAGACTTTATCGATAGAAGGTATGCACTGTGATCATTGTAAGAATAGTGTTGAACGTTCTATTAATAGATTAGAAGGTGCATCGGCAGTAGTTGATTTAAAGAAGAATATTGCCCTTGTAGATTACGACAGAGAACTAGATGATGCAGCATTAAAGATAGCTGTTGAAAGACTAGATTTTAAATTACTCTCAATTAAAGATGAAAAGTTGCCTTAAAAGGCTTGTTTTCCTAATACTATTATAAACAATAGTATTGGGAAAAGCCCTTGACAAGTGGGTTAGACTATGCTAACTTATAATTAAGTTAGCGATAGCTAACTAAAAAGGATTTTTTATTCGGGTTATTAAGTAACCCGTTATTTTAAACACATTGGTTAGATTGGTCTAACGCAAGTGAGATGTGTTAAACTTATAGCTATAAGGGGATATGATAATAGAACACAATTTAACTTGACTTAAGTTAGATTAATGGGCGCTAGATTGAGGAGGTAATCATGAGCGTTGTAATTATTGGTGGTAATGAGTGTATGGTGTGCCAGTACGAGAAGATTTGTAAGAAGCATGGTTGTAAGGCCAAGGTTTTCGTTAAGGAAAAGAGCGGATTTAGGGACCGTCTTGGTAGTCCTGATCTCATGATTCTTTTTACAAATACAGTTTCTCATAAGATGGTGCTATCAGCTGTTAGTGAAGCAAAGAAAAATGATATTGAAGTTATTAGAACACATTCTAGTAGTGCTTCTTCATTAAATAACGTGCTTGATGAATATTTTGCAGCTATTGAAGCATAAATGACATGACCTTGGAGAGGGTCTTTAAAAACTACTACGTATGTATTTAAGGGAGTAACAGTCATGGAAGATATTTTAGAACTTAGGAGATGGGTGGATAACAAAATCGAGATGGATTTAATTAGAGAATGTGCCCCAACTTTAGCAGGTTTGAAAACCGCAAATCTTTTCAACTATAAGTTCGATGATCTTACAAATATGCATAAAGAACTTGCCAGAATTAACGAATTATTAAACGTTAAGGGTGTATATGTAAGAATTCTTAGAAAGTCCATGACTAGAGCTCTTTTATATGTCTATAGACCGGTAAGACTTGCCAAAGACTTAACCAATCCGCTTGCAGTAAGCCTTTTAAAAAAAGAAGGCTACGGGGATTACATTAAAAAGACAAGCTCTAGAGAATGTAGCATGATTGAGATTTGTGAGAAGGCAATAATTTTTCTTACTAGAAGAGTCAATGAATCTGAGTGTTTTCCTCATGAGATTGGATTATTCCTTGGATATCCTGCAGTGGATGTAAAAGGATTTATTGAACAAAAGGGACAGAATTGCAAGTGCTGTGGCTTTTGGAAGGTATATGGTGATGAGGAAAGCTCTAAGATGAAGTTTGAACAGTATAGAAAATGTATCGAGGTCTATAAAAAAGTCTTCCTACAGGGAAGAAGCTTATGTCAGCTTACAGTAAGCGCGTAAGTTTTACATTTTCAAAATTGTTAAAAAACAAGTAATTGTTTTTTATATAACCTATGTACGGGTTAACATGGGTAACACTACTTAATAACCGCATGGCGGGAGAATGGAGGAAAATAATGAGTAAAGTAGCAGTAGTATTCTGGAGCCAGACAGGTAACACAGAAGCTTTAGCAAACGCAGTAGCAGACGGAGCTAAGTCTGCAGGTGCAGAAGTATCAGTATTAGGATTTGGTGATATTAATTCATCTAATATCGATTCATATGATGCAATTGCATTTGGTTGTCCAGCAATGGGTGCTGAGCAGCTTGAAGAAACAGAGGTAGATCCTGTATTTACAGAAATTGAATCTTCACTTTCAGGAAAGAAGATTGCCCTCTTTGGTTCATACGGCTGGGGTTCAGGCGAATGGATGGAAGAATGGGAAAATAGAGCAAAGACAGCAGGCGCTAATCTTGCAGGTGCTTCTGTTATTTGTAATGAGGCACCAGATGACGATGCTTTAGCAAATGCTAAGAAGTTAGGTGAAACATTAGCAGCATAATAATCTGTTAATACTTATAACTAAACTCAAACCAAACTAAATAGAAATGTTTTACCCGTGCCTTTTTTAAGACATGAAAATAATTTCCTTTATATTTTCAAAATAGGCACGGGTTTTTTAGCAAATAAATTTAATATTTGTTTAAAAAGTAAATTTCTGAGTTTGATTTTGTTTACGAAATTTAGAAAAAGCTAATAATTATCGTTGACAACTAATTCTTGTTCGATTATACTAACTACGGTTATGAAAATAATTATCAATAAGAATGACATGGAGGTAATATGAGTATGCCATTATCAATGTTAGAAGAAGGAAACAATGGAACAATCGTTAGAGTAGGAGGCCTTGAAGAAACAAGACAGTTTCTTGAGAAGCTAGGTTTTGTTGTAGGAGCTGATGTGGAAGTGGTATCTAAGATGTCAGGTAATGTTATTGTTAACGTAAAGGGGTCAAGAGTTGCTATTGGCAAGGATATGGCCAATAAAATCATGATATAATTTATCATTTAAGATAATTTATATATATACTTTCTAGAAGGTTTAACAGAATATGCACTAAATCATGTGTTATTTGATGTTTTAGAGCTAAATTTTAAAGGAGACAGGGAAATGACTTTAAAAGAAGTAAAGACAGGTCAGACAGTTAAAGTTACAAAGCTTAACGGTGAAGGCCCAGTTAAGAGAAGAATCATGGACATGGGTATCACAAAGGGCGTCGAAGTTTTCGTAAGAAAGGTTGCACCTTTAGGTGATCCAATTGAGGTTACAGTTCGTGGTTATGAGCTTTCATTACGTAAGGCAGATGCTGCTTTAATAGATGTAGAGTAATTAGAGTTTTTATTAGAGTTTAAAAAGAAGTTTAAGAAAAAAGTTTAATGATGAAGACTAGGTAGAGTAACATTTGCCTAATCAGAAAGAGGTAGGAAATGTCAATTAAGATTGCACTTGCAGGTAATCCAAACTGCGGTAAGACAACTCTTTTTAACGCATTAACAGGATCAAATCAGTACGTAGGTAACTGGCCTGGCGTTACAGTAGAAAAAAAGGAAGGTAAGTATAAGGGCGATAAGAGCGTCGGTATTATCGATCTTCCAGGTGTTTACTCACTTTCTCCATATACAATTGAAGAAGTAGTAGCAAGAAATTATTTAGTAAATGAAAGACCAGATGCAGTAATTAATATTGTTGATGGTACTAATATTGAAAGAAATCTTTATCTTTCAACACAGATTATTGAACTTGGTATTCCAGTAGTTGTTGCGGTTAACATGATGGATATCGTCAATAAGGTTGGTGATAAGATTAATATAAAGAAGCTTAGCGAAGCTATTGGTGCTCCAGTAGTTGAAATCTCAGCTCTTAAGGGAACAGGTATTAAGGAAGTTGTAGATGCAGCTATTAAGGCAGCTAACTCAAAGAAGGCTAACGAACTTGCTCACAAGTTCAATCCTACAGTTGAGGCTGCTATTGAAAGTGTTAAGGCTAAGTTAGGTTCAGATGTTGAAGAAGCTCAGAAGAGATTCTTTGCAATCAAGTTCATTGAAAGAGATGATAAGATTGCTCAGTTAACAGCAACAGCTGTTGATGCTTCAGATGAAATTGCAACTCTTGAAAAAGAGTTTGACGATGATACAGAATCAATCATTACTAATGAAAGATATACTTATATCTCATCTATTATTGATGGTTGTGTAACAAAGAATTCTGCTAGGAAGTTAACAACTTCAGATAAGATCGATAGAATCGTTACAAACAGAATTCTTGCTCTTCCAATCTTTGCAGTTATTATGTTTATTGTTTACTACATTTCAGTAACTACAGTTGGTACATATGTAACTGATTGGACAAACGATGGTTTATTTGGTGATGGTTTCTACCTTTTTGGTAATGGTAGAGCTGCTTATGACGAAGCTATGACAGATTACTATGTAGAAAATGTATGGACAGACGAAGTAGTAGCTAATGTTGAAGATGCTGCTGAGGCTGGTATTACTGGTGCAGACGAAATTCTTGCAGCTATTGAAGATCAGGATTACGGTACATTTGATGAAAGCTATGGCTCTTATGGTGCTGAGCTTGATGAAAAGGAAGACGGTAAGTATTCAATTTCAGAAGTTGTTGATGAAGCAACTGGTGAGGATGCAGAACTTCCAGATAATGCAGATTACGGTACATGGGTTCCAGGTGTTCCAGTATTAGTTGGAAACTTACTTGAAGCTATTAACTGTAATGAATTTTTAACAGGTTTAATCCTTGATGGTATTGTAGCTGGTGTAGGTGCAGTACTTGGTTTCGTTCCACAGATGTTAGTATTATTTATCTTCCTTGCATTCCTTGAGGGATGTGGTTACATGGCAAGAATTGCTTTCATCATGGATAGAATCTTTAGAAAGTTTGGTTTATCAGGTAAGTCATTTATTCCTATCCTTATTGGTACAGGTTGTGGTGTTCCTGGTGTTATGGCTTCAAGAACAATTGAGAATGAAAGAGATCGTCGTATGACAATTATGACAACAACATTCATTCCTTGTGGCGCTAAGCTTCCTATTATTGCTCTTATTTCAGCAGCATTATTTAATAACGCTTGGTGGGTTGCTCCATCAGCATATTTCTTAGGAATTGCAGTAATTATTCTTTCAGGTATTATCCTTAAGAAGACAAAGATTTTTGCTGGCGATCCAGCTCCATTCGTAATGGAACTTCCTTCATACCACTTACCAACAGTAGGTTCTATTTTAAGAAGTATGTGGGAAAGAGGCTGGTCATTCATTAAGAAGGCTGGAACAATTATCTTACTTTCATCAATTCTTATTTGGTTAGGTTCAACATTTGGTTGGACAGACGGTGCATTCGGATGGAATGCAGATATTGAACTTGAAGATTCAGTTCTTGGTGCAATTGGTAACGGTCTTAAGTGGATCTTTGCTCCTCTTGGATTTGCTAATGCTACAGCAACAGTTGCAACAGTTATGGGTCTTGTAGCTAAGGAAGAAGTTGTTGGTGTATTTGGTGTCCTTGACTTTGAAGGTCTTGCACCACTTGCAGGTTACTCATTCCTTGCATTTAACTTACTTTGCGCTCCTTGCTTCGCTGCAATCGGTGCAATTAAGAGAGAAATGAACAGTGGAAAGTGGACATGGATTGCAATTGGTTATCAGTGTGTAACAGCTTATATCGTTGCTTACCTTATTTACCAGTTCGGTTTACTTATCTCAGGTTCAGTTAACGTATTAGGTTTAATTATCGCTATTGTTGTATTAGCATTTGTTTTATATCTTATCTTTAGACCATATAAGGAGGCAACAACTCTTAAGGTGGATAAGAAGGTTGCTAATATCTAATTAATAGAAAATGTAACTTATAGTATATTTATCTTAACAAGGAGGAAGAAAAATGTTAGGAAGTATTATTACAGGTTTAGTTGTATTGTTAATAGTTTTCTTGGCTGTTAGAAGCCTTGTAAAAGATAAAAAGGCCGGCAAGTCTGTTCAGTGTGGTGTTGATTGTAAGCACTGCAATGGCGGTTGCCACTAATAGAGACGCTTGTTCATTAGGCGGTAAAGAGGTGAAATTATGCTTGACAATCTTGCAAAAAAGAAAGAATTAGAAATGGGTTTTACAAGAACTCAGATGCAAAAAGACATGGTTTTAAGTTTACTTAAAGAACGTGGATGCAGGATCACCAAGCAGCGAAAAATGCTTTTAGATGTAATTCTTGAAGAGAATTGCACTTGCTGTAAAGAAATTTACTACAAAGCATCAAAACGTGATCCAAAGATAGGAAGTGCTACTGTTTATAGAATGGTAAATGTCCTTGAAGAGATAGGTGCCATTAATAGAGGTAACATGTATAAAGTATCATGTGGATCATGCAGCTATGAGAATGCATGCACAATTGAACTGAATGACGCTACAGTTATAAGTTTATCCGCTAAAAAGTGGAACGATATAATAGAAACAGGTCTTAAAGCATGCGGCTATATTACTGAACAAAAAATCAGTAATGTGCAAGCTACACAGCTAGTATTTGAAAATTAAACATTAAAAGCCTAAGAAGTCAATCCTCTTAGGCTTTTCTTTATTTATACAGTTATATGAAGAGCTATTTGATAGAGGAAAAGCAGCTTTTTATTGTAAATAAAACTATTCATATGGTATAATATTAGAAGTT
>JAEEGJ010007075.1_pt1 | contig 32772 bp, 21 predicted proteins | sample 8958761 | NCBI WGS metagenome assembly JAEEGJ01 (sample SAMN16246546, study PRJNA631951) | gut metagenome | biome: gut microbiome; feature: rumen; material: RS-attached | host: Bos | place: Iran: Karaj | collected 2018-10
AGCATCGATAGCTCTCAGTGTTATCGCTATGAACATCGACCGACTTGCGGCGATGCTTTTGCGCCTCCTCAAATTTACCCTCTCATTTTTCATTTTTGATAATAGAAAATTGAAAGTGTTAGAGGACTTTGCTTATTGAGAAGAGACTATTTAGTTTTTTCGAAAAGATACTATTAGATATGCCCCGAGGGAGGAAACCTCGGGGCATTATTAAACTCAGCCTCGTGGATGGCGTTACAAGGCGTTGTTTTATATTGTTTTCGATGATTCAAATAATAGTTTTGTTTTGTATCATGTTATTATTTAAGTTTAGTTAGGTTTCGCCCTATCCACTCTTTCTTATCAAAGTATTCACCGTGTATGCATGGTGAATATTATAAAGCTTGCGGTTTATCTAGATTGGCTCAAAAATATGAATGTTCAGTTTCTTTTGCATAAAAACATAAATGTAGGCAAAAGAGCCTTACTGATTGATATCCGCCTTTTTGCAACATTTCCGAATGGTTGTTCGCAGTTTGAGTCAAATGTCACACTCGTTCATTATTTGGAATTATAACACCATAAAACGTTGTATTAGTATCAAAGATTAGGTATTGTGAAGCTCTTGCCCTCGTCAAGTCCCCATGCCTTGAACATATGATTGTAGAAAGTTGGACGTGCGAAGTCGTATTCCATGTTCATATGGAAGAATGAGTGCTTCAAGCCCATGTTATTAAGACTGATGAGCCCATTTTCAAATTCGTCGAACCGCGCTTTCGGTACAGAGAGAATAACGTCATTCTCGCTTGTGTTGGCGTTGGTGAAGTCGCCTGGGTCTGGAAATGAAACGCGGTATTCGTCTTTTGTGAGGGATGGGATAATTCCCCATACGCATGAGTCTATGGCATCAAACTCAGTTTTCATGGTAGTTCCTGTTTGAGTTTTTATTCCCATTAGAATAGTCCTTAGCTCAGCATTTCGACAGTTTATAACGATAGCATCGGGCTCGAACTCAGCGGATCTGAGCGGAGCGGTGAGAATTCCTTTATATATTCCTGTTGGAAGGTGGGGCATATTCTCAATGAACGCAGCTGCTGCATCGGGATCGTTTATTCCGATAACGGGGAGAAGTTCATTGAACTCGGGTGTTCCTTTTTTTAACTCCACCATGCCGTAGGCAATCAGAGGTGCCCAGCACCAGTGATCATGTTTTTGCATATAAACGGTCTGCCCTTCTCTTCTTGAAAGTGCAAAAGCCTGACAAAGAGACAAATGCTGACCCAAGTCGCGAAGCGGATATATTGTATTTTGCGGCAGTTCTGTTTCATCGCGAATCATTTTCAGCGCCATTGCGTCATAGCGCTGTCCGATAGTATTTCTGAGCAATTCTGATAAGCGTTTGTTTTGTTCCATAATGATTAACCTCCGATAGCTTTTCGTTTTTTCATTATATCATATTCAAAAACAAAAAACTATTGTATTTTTGCTCCTTTTGGTATTTTTATGTCATTTCTTGATATGTTTTTTAACTTATCATTTCAAATCTGCTTTCAATATCAGCAGCTGACGTGTCTGATACTTCTATTACAATTATGTTATCGGCGTCAAGCTTTCTTGCATATTTGATATTTGGATATGATTCGCAGGTGTATGAAATTTTTGTATACTCATTGCCGCCGAGCGTTATCTTCTCGGGACCACATATATCTGTTACAGTAAAATTCTGTTTATAATTTGCTATTTCAAGCTGTAGATATTCCTCCACTGTCATATCTGGAGTTTCTGGATAACGGTGTTTAAGGTCATAATACCATATGTTAACTTTCGACTCTTCACCTAATGTAGCGGAGAAGTCTATCAAGCCTGTCATGTAATGTTCTTTTTCTTCCTCGCTCATAAATCTTGTTGGCATCATAAAGTTGGTATAGAGAGCGTCTTTATCATATAATTCTGCATCCTCTGGAAATACCAGCTTTAATTTAGCCTGTTCGGATATATAAGCATTGCCAACAATTTTACCTTTATTGAAAGTTGTTTCTCTGATTTGAACGGCAGGCTGAGACGTGTTATTGTTTCCAGTTGTTTGAACAGCTGCTTCGTTATTAGATGTTGCGGCTTCAGTGGTTTGAATAGTTTCATCATTTGAAGCTGTTGTAGTTGTTTCATTCAAGGCAATCTGAGGCGTGGTGTTTTCAGTTTGGGTATTTACGGGCGATGTGTTATTTGTGATGTCGTGATAGGAAGAGTCTAGATTTGATGTAATGTGCATTTGTTTGTCGCATGATGTAAGCGTGAATATCGCTGCTGACAAAGTGATGATAACTGCTGCTTTTTTCATATTATTAACTCCTTTATTGGCGTATGGGCCATTTTTTTATTTGGGCCATTTATTGTAGGCTTTTATTGCTAGCTTGACCTTTCATAAACAATAATCGAAACCAAAATAAAAAATGTTACATGATTTCAAAACTTTTTCGTGATATTAAGAAAAAGACAAAAGCAACCGTACGTTCTGTGTCTGTTAATAAACTTATTGACATAAATACCCCCCTTAAAGTTTTCACACTTTTGTGTGTTTTAAGGGGGGCATATCATTTTAGATTATATAATCTTTATGCAATATGATTCAGGTTACCGTCTTATTTTGTAAGAGCGATAATTTTTTCATAAGCAGGCTTAGGCTGATATCCATTAGAGAACAGAAGAGGATTCTGTGATGATCTCCAGCTTACGCTGTCCTGTGTTCCCCATATAGTAACAGCAGGAATCTGAGCAGAATTCTGCATAGCGAGCTTGAAGATCTTCTCATATAGATCTGCCTGTTCCTGTGAGTTGTTGCAAGTGATATCAAGCTCTGTGATCTGAACCTCGAGACCTGTGCTGAGGAACTTCTTAAGAGCTGTCTCGTATGTATTTGCATCTGGATACTTTGTATCAAGGTGAGACTGCATACCGATACCGTCGATGTAGCCGAGCTGTTTGAGCTTCATAGCCATGTTGTAGATATCGCTTGTTTTAGCAGGGATGTACTCATTGTAATCGTTGAGATAGAGTTTGCATCCTGCAGGAGCATACTGTCTTGCGTATTTGAAAGCGTTTATTACGAAGCTGTCATCACCGTAAACTCTTACCCAGTTGGAGTTATCAGCGCCTCTCATTCCGCCGCCGTCGTTGAGGAAGAGCTCATTACATACGTCATATGAGTAAACTTCAAGTTTTGGATATTGCTGCTTGAGAGCTGCAAATGTATTCTTAATCATGCTTTCAAGGCGCTGGTTCATAATATCTGCTGATACGTAAGCGCCGTTCTGTGAGAAGTTCTCACGGAAGAACCAGTCAGGAGTCTGGCTGTACCAAACGAATGTATGACCACGGAGTGCTATACCGTTGTCTTCGCAGAACTTAAGTGTCTGAGCTGCTCTGCTGAGACTGATCTGAGTATTTACGTTGTTGCCTCTCTGTTGACAAGCTGACTGATCGAGAATGCTGTCTGGCTTGAGCTCGTTCTCAGGAGTGATGGAATTGTAGTTCTTCTTGAGGAAGTCAGCACCGCTTCCAAGCTCGTGAGGGCTTACAGAAGTACCAATCTTGAAGTAACTTGCAAATGCGTTCTTGAAACCGTCACCCTGTGAACTTGTATTGTTGTTCTGCTGCTGATTATTATTCTGCTGGCCCTGGTTCCAGTTATTTTGCTGGTTCTGATTGTTCCAATCATTTACTTCCCAGTTGTACCAGGAATTATTGTTATTCTGCTGATTGTTCCAGTCATTGTTCTGCTGACCCTGGTTCCAGTTGCTCCAGTCGTTATTCTGCTGCTGGCCTTGGTTCCAGTTATTCTGCTGATTCTGGTTGTTCCAGTTGTTTACATCCCAGTTATTCCAGTCATTATTCTGATTCCACTGGTTCTGATTATTCCAGTCATTGTTCTGCTGCTGGCCCTGATTCCAGTTGTTCCAGTCGTTATTTTGCTGCTGACCCTGATTCCAGTTATTCCAGTCGTTATTTTGCTGCTGACCCTGATTCCAGTTATTCTGCTGGTTCTGGTTATTCCAGTCGTTTACATTCCAGTTGTTCCAGTCAAAGCCGCCCTGATTCCACTGGTTCTGATTGTTCCAGTCGTTATTCTGATTCCACTGGTTCTGATTATTCCAGTCGTTATTCTGCTGACCCTGATTCCAGTTATTCCAGTCGTTGTTCTGCTGCTGGCCCTGGTTCCAGTTGTTCCAGTCGTTGTTCTGCTGCTGGCCATGGTTCCAGTTATTCCAGTCATTATTCTGCTGGCCCTGATTCCAGTTGTTCCAGTCGTTATTCTGCTGGCCCTGGTTCCAGTTGTTCCAGTCGTTATTCTGCTGCTGGCCCTGGTTCCAGTTGTTCCAGTCGTTATTCTGCTGCTGGCCCTGGTTCCAGTTGTTCCAATCGTTATTCTGCTGGCCCTGATTCCAGTTATTCCAGTCGTTATTCTGCTGGCCCTGGCTCCAGTTGTTCCAATCGTTATTCTGCTGGCCCTGGTTCCAGTTGTTCCAGTCGTTATTCTGCTGCTGACCCTGGTTCCAGTCATTGTTCTGCTGCTGGCCCTGATTCCAGTCATTGTTCTGCTGTTGGCCGCCGCCTGAACCGTCAGTGCTTACTGTAACGCTCTTAACGTTTGCAGAACCGTTTGATCTATATCCCTCGATATTGAGTGATACCTCATAAAGAGTACCTGACATATCAAGACCTGCTTTTTCCCAAGCCTCGAAGTGCTTTGAAACGTCGATAGTGCCCTTCATGTAATTTGTCTGATTGTTAGCTGAACCGCTTGTCTGACGTACGCTCCAGTACTGCGGGAATGTTGCAGTACCATCAAGTGATGGCTGATTGTAGCGCATTGACTTGCGGATATCATATGTATTTCCATTAAGGGAAACTGTACCCTTATTCTCTCCGTCGTTTCCGGGTGGACGCCAGTCGCCCCAGCCTTCAACGATGTAATATTCCATAAGAGGATTTCTTGTCCATCCGTATACGCACATATACGAATTTCCTCTTGGTGTATACTCTACATCGTAAGTGAGAACGATGTTTCCAATCTGCTTGTAATTCTGCTTCTGGCTGTCGTAGTTCTTACCCATTCTGGCAAGGAAGTTTTCGATGTTGCTCCATGAGCAGGTGAAAGAGCCTGCGCCGGGGTTCATAGAAGCCTGTCCCTGACCGTTCTGGTTCCACATTTCGTAGTCGTATCCGCCAATATTGCCTCTTGTCTGCTGATCAGCTGCTGACGCTACGAATGGAATGCTTGATGCGATCATCATTGCGGAAACTGTTCCGCTGATGATTTTCTGAATTCTTTTCAGCTTCACTTTAATCACTCCTCCGAACAAAAATAAAATGTTTTGATCTAATGGTTCTTTTGTTGATAAACAATCACCATTGCGAGCTCGTTTTTGTTTATCTCTACATAAATTGTAATATATTACCACTTTCTAAAACAAGCCATTTTTTGCGATTGCTATACTTTCAGACCAGATATTGCGAATTTATACAATCAGTAATTGCTAATAAATGGCTATAAACAACGTATCTCCTTTAACTTTGCTCAATAACCGCACAATTAGTCAGCGTAAAAAATCATAACGTTATTTTTGTAATTATAGCATGATTTTACCATAATCATCTCTTTGGAAGCAACAAAAAAACGGACAGTTTCTTTGCTTTACGCCATAAGATCTGTCCGTTTCTTAAATTATTAATAGTTTAAAAGCCTTGCCATTTCAGAATAGTCAGTTTCCGGGTGCTTTTTCTGTACAATATCCGCAAGTTTACGTGATACCGCCTTGTACATATTCCTGTCAATGTCATCGTCCATGCATTCTATGTGCCTGCGTACTATCTCCAGCTCGTTTCTCTCCACAGGGCCCGCAACAGCTTCCTCAGGACCTGCAGCAAGTATTCGCTTTACATTGCTCATAATAAGCGGTGTAAATGCTTTGAGTGCCTCTGTCTCTGAAAAACCGCACTCTTTCATCATCTTAAGACTCTGAACCGCAAGAGCACTGACCAGATTACTTGCCATGATGCAACCAGCATGATAGCGACTCTTCATATTTCCCGGGATGACCTTTATGCCGTTACCTAGCCTATTGAAAAGTGACACCCATTCATCAATACGATCCTCACTGCCTTCAATACTAAAAAAAGCACTGTGAAGCTCTTTGAAAGTCTCATACTTGCTGCTTATAGGAAAAAGCGGATGAATAGAATATCCGCTCGCGCCAAGCTCACGCATATCAGGGAAAGCGTCCTCTGCAGACATTGCGCAACTGCAATGACATAGGCATTTGCCTTTGATATCCATTTCCCTGATCTTCCCATACAGCTCCCTTACAGCCACATCGGGCAATGTCAGGAAAATCGTATCGCTTTCCCTGACAATATCAGAAAGCTCATAAAACACTTGGCTTCCAGTGAATTTTGCAGCCTCAGTGGCAGACTGCACATGGCTACTGAAATATCCCGTGACGGATACTCCATTTTCGGCAAAATATCTGCCGAGGGAAAAGCCCACTTTTCCCGCTCCTATAAATCCAATATTCATTTTAATATCCTCCTGTAACCCAAAACGTTACTATCTCAATTATATCACATCTTTTTCCAAGAAACAAGCAATTTTATTAGTTATATATCAAAATTATTACGCTCTTTTCATATAATAGCAAATTGTTTTCTTGCGTTTATTAAAAAAATATGCTATCATAGTCACAGTTTTCTTTTTGTTTCCGAGTGTATACAGCAGAGTGTAACAAATGCATTTGAAAGCTTCGCAGCATTGCTGCACATTTTTAAACGGAGGAACATATGACCGACCAGCAGTTACGAGAGCTTATAAAAAGCTCTCCTCAGACAGCTCAAAGGCTGATTTTCGATGAATATTACAACTACGTCTATACAATTGTTTTCAACCGTCTGAGAAGTTGCGCTTCGCATGAAGATATCGATGAATGCGTCAGTGATGTGTTTTCTGATATATTTACGAAGTACAATATAAACAGTGGATATGATGGTGATCTCAAGGGTTTTATTGCATTTATATCTAAAAGGCGGGCTGTAGATTTGTTCCGCAGGCTTACCTCTAAAGCAGCAGTAATTACCTCAATAGACGATAATGAGGCTATGCAGCTTGCCTCTACAGAGAGTGTGGAAGAGCTTACAGAAAAAGCTGAATCAGGTCACGTACTCCTTAACGCGGTAAGCGCCCTTGGTGAACCTGACAGCACTATAATAATGCAAAAATACTACTACGAAAGGAATTCCTCGGAAATAGCCGATATCGTTGGTATGAAACCTACCGCAGTCAGAAAAAGGCTCAGCCGTGCAATTGACAAGTTAAGAAGAATACTTACTGATATTGGTGAAGGAAGGTGATGTCATGAAAAAAGAAAATAAGTTCGATATACTTGAAAATACTGAACAAAGCGTAATTGACAGAATATCCTCGGAGTTCCCACCAAATAACGAGAACGAAAAGGAGTTGATTTTTCAAATGAGCGAAAGGAAGTTTAATAATAATAATAATAATAATAATAATAATAACAACAATATCCTACCTGAAATTGACGAACAAATCGTCAGTGGCGTAGAAATTTACAAGTCCCCTATTTGGAAAAGGTTTTTAAGTGCAGTAGCTGCCATTGCAGTTATCGCAATCGGAGCTGTTGGAACAGGCTATGCACTCAGACATTTCAGAAACGTATCTGATGTAGCTTCGGATATCGTAACTGAGAATACCACTAAGCATGATATCAAGAAAATAGCGCCTTTTGGTGATTTTGAAAAGTATGACTATAAACTGCTCAGATTCAACAATGAAAGAAATTTTATAGATAACGTACTCATAGGTGATCCTTCAAACGAAATACTTATTGAAGATGGTATTGATTGGATAACCACATTTCCTATTTATGACACGATGGATATCGATCCCGAACAACGGCAAAAAATAGCTGAACTTTTCAATAACTACGATTATGTGGAGGAAGAGTTATTCTACGTCCAAGAAAGACCACTAGGCGCAGTGAAAACTTATATAGGCGAAGGCGTTCCCAAAGAATTTGCAGGCACGATAAAGCAAGATAATATCAATGAATACTCCTCCTTCCATTTTTATGATGGTTTCGACTTAAAAGAAGGAATTCCCTACTTTCTTTATCGCGGAAATAACGAAGTTAAACTTTTAGGTTTCATGGAGATTGGAGGAGTTGATCCTCACGGATTACTTATATGCACTCATCTACATTTTGCCGATCAGGACGGTAAACTAGTAATGACAGACGATAATGTCTCCTGCGATGCATGGCGTATAGACTACAAATACTTAATATCAGCTATCAACGAAATACTCGGCTATTCTACAAATCAAGCAAAAGAATTTTCCACAGTAACAGAAGATGAAGAAAGCATAATTGAATAAAAAATCACCGAAGAATACGAAGATAGTTTTTTCTCGCTTTAAATTCATCGTTTCTCAATAAAGACTGGGTATTCAGTGATGCGAATGCTCAGCAAACAATTGAAACTTCTTCCGAACAAAAAGAAAAACTTTTCTCCATCATTCGTAATGTTAAATGGTCATTTACATCAAAATCATATATTGATAGTTCCGATATTGTTTCAGATACACCAAAAGAAGACATTTCTTTGTCCTACAGAGATGAAGGATATCTGTATTTCTTTAATTTCTCAGTTTTTAACGACAAGACATATTCAACAACGAGTAAGTAAGACACAGAAAAAGTTGATTTCACAAGTACTGATTATCTCATCTCCAATGACACAGATGTAATCCAAAGAATAAAAGACTGAATGAATGAATAAATAAATTATTTCGCCGCCTTTTGCATAAAAGGCGGCTCTCTTTGTTAACAAAATATACCTTGAATTATCTTTTATAATATGATATAATTACGATACAACAATACACTATGTTAGGATGGTGAAATACTATGAAAAAAATAACCGCTATGCTACTTGCTGTTTTCACAGCAGTATTCTGCTGCACATCATGTGGCAGCTCCTACAAAAATGAGCCTGCAGATAGCGCTCCAACAGCAAGCTCAGATCAAGAAGAAACAGAAGCTTCGTCCGATACTGACAAATCGGAAAATACGACCGAAAAATCAACTGAAACCACTACCACTAAAGCTACAACAACAGCACAACCAACAGAAGAAGTAACAACTCAGCCCCATGAAGGAGCTGCTCCATTCGGCGATTTTTACGACGTCAGATACTACGGTGATGCAGATTATGGCAGTGGTAGCGAGACTATCACATTTGCTGCAGACAATACCACATTCAGCTTCGACTACGCAGATGAACTCAATGTTGAAAAAAGAATAAGACTCTCTGAGTTTTTCAACAGGTGCAGCTATCCCGATTATTCAGGTGCAAGTACAGGCGGAGATACTCCTCCTTGGCTGCAAACAGGTAGCAGCAACGTAAGCAGTATTCAGTTCATGGCTAAGAACGACAAAGAAATGCGCTTTATCTTATTCGCCAGCGACACAGCTTGCCTCACATATATCTGTTCTGCATATGATGAGGAAAAGGCCGGCAACTCATCTGTTCTAACTCTCAAATCTCCTGAAATACACAAATACAGCATTGATTTCGAGTATATGAGATCAAATATCGAAGATATCATAGGTTCAGGAGCAGTCTCATCCTCTGTCAGCGAAGGCTTCTCATTATTCAAGGAATCAGACATTTATTTTAATTTCTCGCCATATTACCATCCCGAGAACATGACTCTCTATCCTGAGAATCCGGATGACCCATTTGGAGCATTCTCTATCCCGAATTACGGTGCATTTCAGGTTGAAAAGAACACAGACGAGGCAATAAGTATTCTCAATAGAAGAACTTACACCAAAATAACCAATTCAGCAGAAATACCTGCACAGGCAAAGGGATCTGATATTGAGAAATGCTACAAGCTAGGAGGAAATCCAGGCATAGCTGCAAAGTCTGACCGCACCTATGATCAGGTAATAATCATGTGTAACAGCAGCAGAGGCTACTACATAATCAACATCGTAAGCGGACGAAACGCTGTAGTCTCCTTTGCAAGATATGAATTCCGCACAGAAGGTGACAAAAAAATCTGCACCAATATGGACGAAGTTAAGAGCGGTCATAACATTGAATGGTACAGATGTGACGGTGACCTCGCAGGTGAAATCAGAAAAGCTGTTAATCCAAACGAATCCTAATAAAAAAACCGGCTTCAACATGAAGTCGGTTTTTTTATTAGATTCACTGTCTTTCCGCACGCTCACGCTGCATCATTCGCTTCATACGCTCCTGTTCAGCGATCTGCCTCTGGCGTTCTTCTCCTCTCCTGATCTGTTCACGATAATAATCATCAGAAACCTGCTGCTTATGTCTTCCCACAACAAAAACCAGCGCTGCTATCACAACAAGCAGTATCACTCCGACGATAATGATCGCAAAAAAACTCGATGACATGATTCTTCCCTCCTTTTCTCATTAAAAATCGACATAAATACTATTTTTATTCTAACATATAAGAACATTCTGTTCAATTTATTTTTCTTACAATTTTTCAATGCATTAATTGTGCAATCTTAACTAATCGCTTCTTGTTTAATACTAAATTACCACCATAGCTAAAAAATTAATATCATTTTAGAAGTATAATTCAACTAATCTAAGTCGTAATTTGCTAGAAAATAAAACTAATTATTCATTGTCTCCTTTGTCCTTTTCGTGTATTCACATAAAATTAACTAGACAATCATAAAAAAATATGATATAATGTAACAGAAGATAAAACTATTAAGATCTATATCTTATAAAGAAAGGAGTCATTTTATGGATTTTCAATCTTTTGTAGACACATTTTCAGCAATGACCTGCATAATCTCAATCGAAAAATTGTCTGACGTACATTTTGGAAATATCCGGCTTGTTGCAGGAAATAAGGCATATATATCCTCAATTGAGGATACTAAGAACAATATGATAGCCAATCAGATGGTCAGTAATAAATTCATCCCAGACTCTCCTTACGAGAACTATATCCCTAAGGATTTGAATTTCGAGGACAAATGCTACCGTTGTGCTGTACTGAAAAAGCCTTCCCATGAATACATTCACCCTGAAAGATATTCATTCTGGCTTGATATGTATTTTATGCCACTGGAATCAGACGTCCCCAACAAATTCTACTGCTCATACTCACAGCAAGTAACAATAAAGGCTGACTCAGGAATGATGTCAAATCTTTCCGCCGAAACTTCATCAGCCGTCATTGAGACCTGTATTAAGCTCCGAGGAACTAAAAACTTCAAACATACAATGGATGAAGTTATCGATGATATCCGGGCTATTTGTGATGCAAAACTCAGCTGTATACTTCTCACGAATGAACAGGAAAGAACATGCTCTGTACTATGCCAGTCTTCTGCTCCTGATGTTCACGTAATTCCAATGGATCAATACGTTAATGAGGTTTTTGACAACTTCTATGACATCGTAGAAACATGGAAGGATACTATTGCAGGCAGCACCTGCCTAATAATCAAGGACCAGTACGACATGGGAGTACTCAAAGAGCGAAATCCCATATGGTTCGATTCTATGCAGGGAGCTGACGTAAACAGCCTCGTACTCTTCCCGTTGGAATACAATGACATACTTCTCGGATATATTTGGGCGATAAATTTCGATATCAACAATACTATGAAGATAAAGGAAATACTGGAGATAACGTCTTTCTTTCTTGCATCCGAAATATCTAACTATCAGCTCTTCAACAAGCTAGAAATAATGAGCTCGGTAGACCAGCTTACAGGAACCTACAATCGTAACGCCATGAATAATCGTATTATCCGCTTTGTTTCGGAAAAAGATCCAAAACCAAACTGTTACAGTGTAGTTTTTGCCGACCTTAACGGACTTAAACAAGCAAACGACACAAACGGTCATATTGCCGGTGATACGCTGCTAAAGAACGCAGCAAAAAAACTTATGGAAGTATTTCCTGAATGCGAGATATATCGTGCAGGCGGCGATGAATTTATGATAATAGCAGTCGATCTCCCCGAAAAGCTCATATTTGATCGTGTTGAAAGACTAAGGATTGAATCTGAGAATCCCAACAATATAAGCTTTGCTTTGGGTCATTATTTTGACGATCAGGGAGAAGACATTAGAGTTGCAATGCGTACCGCCGATGAACGTATGTATGCTGACAAAGAACGCTATTATGCAAAGTTTCCAGAGCGTAAGCGCAAATAATTTAGCCGAATACCGAAATGTGTGCCAAAAGGCACACATTTTTTATCAACCATTCACATAAAATTCACTAGACAATGGTAAAAAAAAATGTTATAATACAAGTGTAATAAAAATATCATATCATGCCAATGTGACACGATTTTATTATTATGGCTGAAAGGAGGCACTATGAACTATCAGGAATTCGTCAACGGCTTTGAACTTACAACTTGTATCATATCCGTAAGGAAGTTCCCCGACGGCGGATATGGTGATATTCGTATAGTTGCCGGAAACAAACCATATATTGATTCTATTGAAAACCCATTCAACGGTGCATCAGCTCATATGCTAAACAATAAATTCATACCTAATTCGCCATATGACAAGTATATTCCAAAGGATCTTAACTTCGAACAGACCGTTTTCCGTTGTGCATTTGATAAAAAGCCTGTGCATACATATCTCAAACCTGACCGCTTTGAATGCTGGCTGAATCAGTATATTATGCCGGTTGAGTCAGACGACCCCAATATAGGTTACTGCTCATATACTCTGGATATAACTATGGACGTTGACACTGAAATAATGACACATGTTTCTGCTTCTACAGCTTCAAGCGTCCTTGAAACCTGTATAAAACTCCGCGGAAGCAACGATTTCAAAAGTTCTATCCATGAGGTAATAGATGACATCTGCAAACTCTGCGGAGCTAATAAATGCTCTATCCTACTCACAGATTTCAAAGAAGGAACCTGTTCTGTGCTTGCTGAAGCAGCACGCGAAGGCTCTGCCGAAGCCGAAATGAATTACCAGATGGATGCTTCTTTCTTTGAGATTGTAAAAACATGGAACGATACCATTGCCGGCAGCAACTGCCTTATTTTGCAGGATAAACAAGATATGGACATCCTTAAATCAAGAAATCTTATCTGGCACAATTCGCTTGAGAACGCTGGAGTGAGAAGCCTTGTTCTCTTTCCTCTAAACTATAATAACGAAACTCTCGGCTACATATGGGCTATTAACTTCGACGAGTCAAAAGCCACAAAAATAAAAGAAACTCTTGAACTTACAACATACTTTATAGCCTCTGAAATTGCTAACTATCAGCTTCTAAATCGTCTTGAAGTAATGAGCTCAATTGATTTACTTACTGGTATCTATAACCGTAACGCCATGAACAACAGAGTTGACCGTTTTATAGCAGGAACTGATCCCATGCCAAGGTCCTACAGCGTTATTTTTGCCGATCTCAACGGTCTCAAAAAACTGAACGACACCGAAGGCCACAGTGCCGGCGATAAGCTCCTCAGAGATGCAGCCGAAAGATTGAAAGATATCTTCTATGACAGCGATATATACCGCGCAGGCGGCGACGAATTTATGATAATTGCTGTAAATATCCCCGAGGAACTCATAGAAGAACGCATTGAAAAATTGCGTAAAGAGTCAGAAGATCCTAATAATGTCAGCTTTGCGTTAGGTGGCTACTACGAAACCCATGGTGGCGACATCAGATTTGCAATGCGTACTGCCGACGAGCGCATGTATGCTGACAAGGAACGTTATTATCATAAATTTCCCGAACGAAAAAGAAAATAGGCAATCAAAAACTCCCGAAGCAATTTTCGGGAGTTTTTTTATCAGTATTTTCTGGTAAATGCCAAGTTATTTCCTATGTTTTCCAGAACATAGTGATTGTTGTCAAAAATAAAATTGAATCTATCCGCAGAATAGTTTCTTATCCTAATGCTATCAGTAAAATTCTTCATTTCAATGACAAGTTCTCCGATATCATTAAGACTGGCTTTGAGCTCGTCTGGGGAAATGCTTTTGAACTCGATAGTATTATCTGAATAATTATCGCTGATTATATCATTTCCGAAGCCTCTGCTAAAAATATACCTGTCACTTCCGAGTCCACCGCACATAATGTCGTTACCGCTTTCGCCGATAATGATATCATCACCGAGACTGCCGCGAATAGTGTCATTTCCGCTTCCACCCTTCATGACATCATCGCCGTCGCCTCCGTCCATGAAATCATCTCCGTCCTTTCCATACATCAAGTCATTTCCGTTCTCACCGTAGATGACATCATCGCCACCCTCTCCGTAAAGCCTGTCGTTGCCATCACCGCCGGATATCTCGTCATTTCCGCCGTAGCCGTGGATTCCGTCATCGCCTCCGTAGCCCATGATTATCTCGTCAGTGTCCTCGCCTATTATACCGTCGTCCCCTTCTGTTCCCTCGATGAAGTACTTCTTTTTCGGAGATACTGCTACTGTTGCTGCACATGGTATATCTCCCATTGGCATAAAACTGTCTGCAGTAGAAGATGTATCAGCCATGCATGACTCAGCCATCTGCGAACTATAAGCCTGAACCGACTCAGCCATTTGGTGCCCTCCACCTGTCGTCATTTCATCTTTATTCTTTCTGCCTAATAAAGAAGTAATCGTACTGATAAGCACTTTTCCTACCTCCGATACAGGCATTTGTTTTATTATGTCCTCATTTTTTATTATAAGGTCTTCCAGCGCTGTCGCCGCATAGCGTACAAGTGTCTGGAACCCCTTTTCAGCAGTCTGCTTTTTATCAGATATCTTCAGAAAAGCATAATAAAAGTAATTCATTTTCGCTTCAATTTCTGGAGCAAGAAGATCTCCTAACTTAAAACCATACTCTGCCAAACTATCCAGCATTATCTCATATGCAAGAGTAAGACCGAGATAATAAAGACTCTTTGTCTCTTGTGAGGACATTACATATTCAAGCTTTTTGTTTTCAGGAGCCAAAAGCAAAGATTTATCCTTAACATCAGGACCAATAAGCAAAATGAAGAAGATATCATCCCCTGCTTCTTTTCCTGCATAGGAAACAAGAGGAATCACCTCATTGTAAACATCAGAAAGGAAACCTATACAGTCTTTTACATCTGCCTGTTCGCCAAGAAGTCCCTCATAAGAGTTACTTCCACCAATGAATCCTTCCGCAAATGACATTATTGCACAGCAAGTCTTCGCTCTTTTCTCCTTACTCATCTCCATAGTTTTCGCACTCATAGCTATAGAGCATTCCGCAAGCTGACGTTGCTTTCCAGTTTGCTGATTGAAGCGTTTCCGACTGAAATTGAAAAGAAAATCGTCCATATGTTCCTTGACATCAGAATAAAACTGTGGAACAATGGAATGAGCTCCGTACATATCAGTAAAAGGTGGCTTTGTTACAATATAGATTGTATGTGAATCAGGTATAACCTTAATTCCAAGCACATTAACATAGTCGTTATCACCGCAGATTGAAAACATCTTGTTGCACTGTTCCTTAAAAAACGGCTGTAACTTTATACTATTGTACATTTCAGGTGAAAAGCCCTGACCGTCAAATGAAATGCAGTATTTTATCATATTACGATATTCACGCTCAGTTTTCAAAGTAACAAACTGCGAAAGATTACCGCCCTTCGAATGACCCGTAACTATAATTCTAGTATCAGCTTCAAGTTCAAGCCCCCTAATAGTATCATTGAAATAACTCAGCGCAACTTTCTGATACTTTGAAGCCTCTTGGAAAAGTCCCTCACCATTGTCATACCAGCGTCCGCTACCCGTTCCGCGGAACACCACATATACCTCGGTTATTTTATTATTGTCATCAACACGCTTGAAAGCCGCAGCATAGGCTCCCGTATACTTTCCGCCCATATGCTGCGAAAAATTGATAAATCTAAGCTCGCCCATCTCATTTAAGGCAGATGAGTTGTTCAAATATTTATACACTATCTCTAGCGCAGCCTTCTGTGTATCAACATATCCGTCAAGATTTACATACATCTGATTCACAACGCTCTTAAAGCTTGGGGAATCAGAAAACCTTTTGCACCTGTCAACATACATGAATGTATTGAGAACTATCGCTATCCTTGCCTCTTTAGTTATACCATATTTTTCAAAGAAATCTTCCATGACATGCTACCCCCATTGTCTTTCAACGATATTGAAATCTTTGTCCATGCCGAGAGTACAATCTGCAATAATATGTTCCTTATCCATCCCCCGTGCAGAACTAAGTTCATTGTAAAGATCATCATTGTCAAGATATGCAATATAAAAGTAACAGTTTATCTCCTCCCTCTTGATTTTATTGAAAAGCTCATCGAGTTTTTTATCCTTTTCGTCCATATCCTGTCCACTTGGCAGAATTACGTAATAATACGGCTTTGTACTCCTAAGTAGTTCCTTAACATCGGAGTTCTTCCCTATCCAGTTTGGAACTACGGCTTCCTCTTCTGGCTCGTAGAACGCCCTGCATTCGCCGTAGACCTCCTTAGCAATCTCCGTAAGATAAGAAGAAGCCTTCTCTCGGAAGTAATAAGCCATATAGTTGTCCCTGTCATCTGCTTTTCCGTCAAAAATGCCGTGGACTGCATATATTCTGTCACCCGGAAAGCTTTCAGCACGTACGAATATGGCACAATGCTCTCCCATCATAGTTCCGCCGCCTGCATTCTCAAGAAAGGTAAACTTCTCACCGTATTTCTCCCTGAGACTTCTTATGAGCGCTGATTTGCCGTCAGATTTAGCAGATTCAGCAGGAACCGCAGTATTTTCTCCATTTGTAGCATTAACGCCCGAATTAACTGCACAGCCTGATAAAAGTAAGACCATTGCTGTAACAACTGCTGATATTGTAAAAATATGTATTTTCTTCTTCGTATCATCACCCTACATTCGCAATAAATATATAGTTATTATATACTTATTTATAATAATTGTCAATCATTTTATTGATGTTTATTAATTATTTCCCTATATTTCTTAATACACATCAAATTATTTAAGCATTTCGCAAAACCTTGTATCTGTTATTAAAAAATGTTTTTCTTAATTTTCAGCAAATTTCCAAATTTCAGCCGTAAAAAATGTAAATATCTTGCTTTCTCACCGCATTCATGTTATAATATTTATTAAGGGGACTTATCTCAAACCTATCATTTACAAGAATGGGGAGATAATTTATGATGAATGATAAAACCGCAAAATTTTATCTCTTAATGGAAAAACTCGTCCGCGCAATGACTCAAGTGGATCGTTTTGATAAATATGCTATTCTGCGCGGTGTAGCAGATATGTGTAAACACTTCGGTGTTTCAAAAGCTGTTTACAAATTCTATCAGAGCTCGACTAACGAAAAGCTTGGGAAGGGCGATACAATTATTTGTTTTGACGACGGCAATGCAGGTGAGATCTCATATACTGAAAGAATACTCACTAAATCAAGGGCTATCGTTATAGGCACTGCTTATATGTCAAAAGATACAGCTCCTCTTTCTCAAGAAGAAAAGGACAAGCTACAGTTGATAACAAGAATGCTTCTCAGTTTCCTCAGTCGTCACAGACTTGAGACAGTTGTCGAACAATATACATTTTACGACGATACGGGGTACAGGAATGTCCGCTCGTTTCTTAGATATCTTGAAGTACTTAGTGAAAATGACTCACTCAGCGGACATACTGCCTTATACTATAATCTTCGTCATTTTACCCTTGTGAACCGAGATATTGGAAGAAGTGCAGGCGACATAGCAATGCGTAACTTCTTCGAAATGATAGAAAAAATCATCGGTGATAAGGGCATCATATGCAGAGTCGGTGGAGACAATTTCGTAGCTGTATTTGAGAACGAACTCTTAGATTCCGTCCTAAATATTCTCAAAGGCGTTCCCGTTATTTACGACAATAATTCGGGTAAGCGCATAATGATCTCAGCATATACAGGAGTTTTCCGTATTCCTGATGGTTTTCAATTCGATACTCCGGGCGACATCATGGACAGAATTCTTACATCATCCCATGCTGCTAAAGCTGGAGGAAAGGATAATATAGTATTTTTCGATGAAGAAATGGAGATTGGTAAGGAAAAACGTATGCAGATACAGCAACTTTTCCCGGAAGCATTGAAAAATGAAGAATTCAAGGTATTTTACCAGCCGAAAATAGATATAGTTTCTGGTGAGCTTGCAGGTGCCGAAGCCCTTTGCCGTTGGTTCAGGGAAGGAAAGATAATTCCTCCTTTAGAGTTTATACCAATACTTGAGCAAACAACCGATATCTGTCAGCTGGATTTCTATATGCTCGACCACGTATGTAAGGATATCCGCCGCTGGCTTAACGAGGGACGGAATGTAGTGCGCATTTCTGTAAACTTATCGAGAAAACATATGCTTGATGTTGATCTTCTTGAACATATCATAAATATAATTGACAGGAACAATGTTCCCCACCAGTACATAGAGATAGAGCTCACAGAAACCACTACTGATGTGGAATTCCGTGACCTTAAACGAATTGTTAACAGCTTGCAGCAACAGGGAATATATACTTCCGTTGACGATTTCGGAATGGGCTACTCTTCTCTTAATCTTATCCGTGAAATACCATGGAACGTTCTCAAGGTAGACAGAAGCTTTCTCCCAGTTGATGATGATGACGCAGACAGCACAAGAAGTGTCATGTTCAAATATGTTGTGGCAATGGCACAGGATCTAGGTCTTGAATGCGTAGCAGAAGGAGTTGAGACAAATCATCAGGTCAAGGTGCTTAGAGACAACAACTGTATCTTTGCACAAGGATTTCTTTTCGATAAACCTCTGCCTTTGGACGAATTCGAGCAGAGAATGACCAGACATTTCTACAAAATCAAAGGTGAATAACAAAAAAACGGAGCAATGCTCCGTTTTTTGCGCTTTTAGCGAAATACTATTGCCATTCAAAACACTATATGATATAATTAACATACATATAATGAATACTTACAAATTTGCACATTCTTAGAGGTCAATGAATATGAAAACTATCTGCAAAATTATTTCTCTTTCACTTGCTGTAGCAGTGCTTTTCAGCTGCACTTCTGAAAAGAAACTTGCAAAAAAAGATAAAAAATCAAAAAGGACTGTTTCCTATGAAGCTGTTCTCAACTCTACGGACTCATATGAAGCTGAAGCAGTTCCGCTCCCCATTCTTTCAATTGAAACCAAAAACAAGTCAAAGGACGTAATGGCATTCATCGAGGAACCTGTAGCTACTCATGTTGCGGAAGTAATTGGATTTGACGTTCCAGCCCCATATTACGAGGACTGCTCCGTATCTCTCAAATGCTCTGACGGTAAGATGCAACTATCCCAAGTTGACGCACAGATAAAAGTGCGTGGAAACTGGACAACTTTATATCCTAAAAAGCCCCTCAGGGTAAAATTTGCCGAAAAGCAGAACGTTCTCGGCCTTAACGAAGGAGCCGCTTTCAAAAACTGGCTTCTCCTTGCCGAATACAAAGACTGCTCTATGCTGAGAAACAAGGCAACACTTTATGCAGCCCGCCATATTCTCGGCGCAGACGGTCTCTACGCAGCTGATGCGGATTTCGTTCAGGTTGAAGTTAACGGCGAATACATGGGACTATACTTGCTAACTGAAATGCAGCAGGAAAGCAAAAAACGAGTAAACGTAACCAAGCCAAAAGATGGCTACACCGGCACTGATATCGGATATTTCCTTGAGTTTGACGGTTACTTTGAAAATGAGGACGAACTACACAAATTCTCTATCGACTACGCTGACAACGCTCCATTAAAACCATATGACGGCAAAGGTGGAAGTGGGAAAACCATACAGTGTCTCGGCAAGTCATACAGCAATCTGGCAAAAGAGATTGGCTTTACAATAAAGAGCGACATCTACTCTCAGGAACAACACGATTTCATCGCTAATTACATAAATAACGTCTACAGAATAATGTACGAAGCTGCTTATAACCATAAAGCCTATGTTTTTGACGATAAAAACGAAAAAATCATTGAAACCAGTGAATTAACACCTCAGCAAGCTGTAGAAAAGGTTGTGGACGTGGATTCCCTTGCCGATATGTATATTATCCACGAGCTTGCCTGTGATGCAGATGTTTCATGGTCAAGCTTTTACATGGATATTGATTTCACTCCAGAGCATATAAAACGTCTCACATTTGAAGCTCCCTGGGACTTTGATTCCTCAATGGGCAACAGACCGCGCTGTGTTGATGGTCAAGGATTTTACGCCTCAAATATAGTTCCCGATCCGGATCAAGGAAATGACAGTATAAATCCATGGTTTGTACTCCTTGCCTATGAGGACTGGTACCAAGATATAATAAAGGAAAAGTGGACAAAAGCTTATGATAACGGCGTATTCACGCGTGTATGCCAGATGATTGAATCTGATAAGGAAATACTAGAGGAAGAGTTTGAAAAAAACTATAAAAAATGGAATAACAATATTGATAAGAGCTTCTTTGTTATGGAATTGTCCCCCACCGAGATAAACACAAAAACCGAAAAAGCTTCTGCTGAATACCTGCTTGAGTGGCTTCAAAGCAGAATAGAATTTCTTAACTCTCAGTGGCATAAATAATTATTGTAAAAAGGCTGCATAGCGAACTATGCAGCCTTAACTTTTCCTTATTTTATAGCTTTGAAAGCGCCTTCAAGAGCGGAGATAAGATCGTCGATATGCTCTGTACCTATGGAAAGGCGTATTGTAGTAGGCTTTATTCCCTGTTCTGCGAGTTCTTCCTCTGTCAACTGAGAATGTGTAGTTGAAGCAGGATGAATAACCAGAGACTTAACATCTGCAACATTAGCAAGAAGCGAGAATATCTCGAGATTGTCAATGAATTTCTTAGCATCATCCTCAGTTCCCTTGATATCGAATGTAAAAATACTTCCTCCTCCATTAGGAAAGTATTTTTTATACACCTCATGGCTTGGCTCAGAGCTGAGTGATGGATGATGAACTGCTTCAACCTGTGGATGATTTGCAAGGTACTCCACAATGCTCTTTGCATTTGAAGTATGACGTTCAACGCGAAGCGAAAGGGTTTCAAGTCCCTGCAGGAAAATGAATGCATGGAAAGGAGAAAGAGTAGCTCCCGTATCGCGGAGAAGTATAGCACGTATATAAGTGACAAAAGCGGCAGGACCAGCTGCAGCTGTAAAGCTTACGCCGTGATAGCTCGGATTCGGCTCGGATATCCATGGATAACGTTTTGACTTATCCCAGTCATAATTTCCACTGTCAATAATTATGCCTCCGATTGCAGTACCGTGACCACCGATGAACTTAGTAGCCGAATGAACAACGATATCAGCACTATACTCTATAGGTCTTACAAGGAAAGGAGTAGCAAAAGTGTTATCTACAACAAGCGGAATACCGTGTGCATGAGCTATCTTTGCTATCTTCTCAATATCAATAGCGTTAGAGTTCGGATTACCAAGAGTCTCGATATACAGAGCCTTGGTGTTTTCATCAATAGCCGCTTCGAAGCTTCCATCAACGTCAGGATCTGCAAATTTAGTTGTAATACCGTAAAGCGGAAGAGTATGAGCAAGGAGATTATAAGTTCCGCCATAAATAGTTTTTGAAGCTACAATGTTCTCCCCTGCTTTAGCTAAAGCCTGGATAGTATATGTTATTGCAGCAGCACCTGAAGCTGTTGCAAGAGCCGCAACACCGCCCTCAAGAGCAGCAACTCGCTTTTCAAAAACATCCTGTGTGGAATTTGTCAGTCTACCATATATATTACCTGCATCCTTAAGTCCAAAGCGATCAGCAGCATGCTGCGAGTCATGAAAAACGTAAGAAGTCGTTGCATATATTGGAACAGCCCTTGCGTCTGTTGCTGGGTCAGCCTGTTCCTGTCCAACATGAAGCTGAAGTGTCTCAAAATGTAATTTATTATTAGCCATTGTAATTTCCTCCTGAAATTTCTTTATTTATAATAATTTAATCGTATAATTGCTTATCAGTAACAACAGTTGCCGCACATTCGGTCTATTCCTTTGATAATAGAACGGAGACAGTCTAGAATATTCAGTTTTTTCATTGTACCTCTCCTTTCTCTTGGTATACCTATATTATACATCGGCTTTATATATTTGTCTAATCCATAAATATCATTACTAGTTATAGTTTTTTTCTATAACCAGTAAGTTAAAGAAGCAGCGCCTATAAGCGCCTATATTTGATATACGCTCATATAAGGTATGTTATTTTTTAGTACAAATAATTTGAACTCTTTTCGTTATTATACATTTTTGTTAAATATAACACTTTTCAGTCTCGCATACTCTCTACAGGAACGCTTTACTTACATAAAAAGGGACGCCACTATGGCGTCCCAACATTATGTATTTTCATACAGAAAAGCGAATTAAGCTAACGGCTGCTTAAAATGTCTCTTTCTTCTTTTCAACCAAACCATTATTCCAATAGTGAACGCAGGGATAAGCACAAGTTGCAACGAACGTCCCGTTGAACCGAAAATTCCAGTAGCAACATCACCGTCCAACCTGTTTATTACGACAAGCTTTGATTCGCCGACAAACACAAATGAAACATTATCCGTCTGTTTTGCTTCCTCATCATCGCGTTTGAATGTTGACTTATAGTGCTCGTTCTTTTCACTTACGGTAACGTTCACATTCTTAGGCAAGGCTATCTGAACTTTATCATTGTGCTTCATTGTGAACTTACAACCTTCCTTAGGCATAAGTGTCTGTTCTTCACCGTTCTTCGCCCACTGATATCCGTCACTGTTCTGTGAATTGTCAACAGTCACAGTAAAGGTAAATTCCTTATTTCTATTTCCGTAAGCTCCCACTACCGTTTTTTCAATTGTTAGGAACTCAAGCGTTTCATCCTCTTTAACATTCGGAACGCTAAGCGTATAGATATAGCTATCCTCTGTCTGCACTAGCTGACCGTGATAAGAATCACTTATCAGCGACGGAACTCCTATAGCAGAGATACGGAAAATTATATCCTCTTCCAGTTTTTTATAATTGAAAGGTGCTTGTATCTCCGTAAGAAAATAAACAGAGCCGTTAGCGCCTGGGTCAATATATCTGCCGCTACTTCCACCGCAGACAATAACCTCACCGTTTTTCGTAGCCATATCCTCAAAGCCCGTCATTGGATCTTTGTTCTTGACATAACCACTTATAGTAGTCGGCACCTGTTTGTAAAGAGCAAAATGCGCCGCACCAAGCTTTAATCCAGAATTCTCACTGTCGGTCTTAACTATCTTGAAGTTAAATGGCTTGTTATAAACATCCACGAAAGCAGTTATTCCATTTTCTCCCGTGCTCCATTTTGCCCACTTAGCATCATTTTCGCTCCATGTGGTCGTTCCGTCACCTTCATAAAGCTCAATGGTATCGTCATCCATTATCCTGAAACACAACTTCTTCTGAAGGCCCACAAAGCCCTTAGGAGCTGATTTCTGCGTTAGAGCGTACATCTTTTCTCTTTCAAAACTATGCAACATAGCAATTGTTCCGCTGCTGTCAGCACTGTACTCTCCTACCACCATACCATTAACTGAAAGCTCAAAACTTCCACCGCTAAGCGGTACATCGCTATCCCACTTGAACAGCCTTACACTGATACCACCCTCGCGGTTATTTATAATAGTATCAGTTCGCGAAGATCCCTCAACAATTCCCTTACGATAATTCACGACATAGTCATACTCCTTATCACGGGATTCACCATCGGGAGTTGCTTTAAGCGTCCTAGTTGCAGTTACCTTTGTTTTTTCACCACTTCCGAGTTGCTTTATGGAACTGTAGCCAGTAACTGTACCATCATTCGCAACAACAGGCTCTCCACTTAGAATTACCTCTCTTACCTCATAACCTTCGAAATCCGTACGCTGACTTCCGTCAGGATTTGGCTTGAGACTTGTCCAGAAGTAGTATACAGTAGTTGATGTTGAAGGAATTTGCTTCACCGATCCTTCAAGAAGCTCTCCGTCCACATATACTGCTACATAAACAGGAGAATGAGAAACTGTGGTATCAAGATCGCTCCACTTCTTATTGACATCCAAGCCATAACCTTTTTTGTTCATTATATTCATCTGAGGGTTTTCCTCAGCATTGACTATTCCGACATTGAGTGGATTATTGCCATACTCGTTGTATGAAGCTATTGGTATAGAGATTCCATTCTCAACCTTCTCACCGTTCTCACGGTCATATCCAACAAGACCGTACCCTGTTTTCACATCCTCAGTTACCTTGAAGACCGAACCTACCGGAAGTCCGGGCACACAAACCGTATAACCCGCTGGGATATTAGCAATAGCTCCGAAACCCGATGTTGAAAATGTAATATCATCATGTTCGTAGCCCTCTATCATTCCCTCATCAACAGCCTTGATCACATCATGATTGTATACGAGGTCAGTAACTACATATTTCTCATTTTCGTAGTCGTATATGCATATCCTCCTGTCCTTTAGGACATAGTACCTGTACATATTTGCAAGAGGTATATCTTCCACCGGAACTTCCACCGATGACATATAGAGTCTGAAACTGAACGTTGTCGGATCGTCGGTTATCTCGTGGTTATCCTCATCAAGAAGCTTTTTTGTAAAGTAAAGATCCTTTATTACATTATCCTGAACGTAGTTATCAAAGGAAATGCTAGGTTTCTTGTCAGCAGCACCTGTTTCAGAGGAATAGCTCTTAAGATTGCCCTTCACTTCTACCCTGTCGGATGGCACTTCCTCACCATTTATCTTTACCGAGCTATAAACCGTACTGTCAACAGCACATTCCACTATCCTATAGTTGATAGTATTATCAGGGAACGATATCTCCGCATTTTTTGAAGGATTTATGAAATAAACATTCCTGTAAGCCTGTTCTTCCGTAAATCCAGGTGGTCTGTATTTCTCAAAAAATGTTACAGGTTGATTTGAGTTCTGATAAGATACTCCGAAATAATCATTATTGTTTCCGAGTAGTCTTTCTTCTCCCGGTCCACCGTCTACACCGTCAGGAAGAGTATAGTATATTTGAAAAGGATATTCCATAAAGTCTGTATCAAGATCTTCCGCACCATCACCTTTAATGCCTTTAGACATTACAACATGACCAGGAGTTACAGCCGCAAGGTTGAACCTCATATACAGATTTGAAGCGTTTCCACCTCGCTCCAAATAGAATATCTTCATTTTATGAGTAGAATAATCACTGAAGACAGTTTCCCCATCCTCAAAAAATTCCGACAGATAAGAATCTATTTCTGCCACAGATGCATTAGGATTACGCTTTTTATAGTTATCCGTAAATATCTCGCGCAGAGTCTTAGTTTTCATATTATCGCTGTGAGTCTTCTCATAATCAAAAGTAACAACACCGGTTCTGAAATTAACCTTACCCATAAGAGCAGAATGAGTTCCACCAAGATCCAGCACAAGCTCATCATCGACATAAAGCCAGAAATCATCGTCGCCCGCGAACTCAAATACAATGTCGTGTCCCCATGCATCCAGACCGGAAGGCGTCTGAACAAAAGAAGCTTCCATTTCCATTCCAAAATAGAAATCCGCCTGTTTTTTGTCCTCATTCTGTATCTTGTGAAGCTGCTCGTATTTTCTAGGATCTTCTTTTGAAAGCTCCTTTCTCATATTTGAATACAGGTTTACTGGATTATTTCCTTCTGCTGAATATACCCCAGGCTTTATTGTATCATATGGGAAAAATTGTCCGTGCTTAAGTGACTCCGATTTACTGTGATCGTGGGTACCCAACTCTCGGTATACCTTGAAATCAGTTTCATTATTATTTGTGTTTTCGTTGAAAACAATATTCCCATTATCATCTGTCTTTTTAAGAGTTGCAAAGTTCTGACAGCTGTCAAACTCGAAATATCCGCTTGAGTGGTATACTTTTTCAAGGAAAAGATGGTTTACAGTTCTTGCTCCTGACTCGGAACTGAATGCACCTGCAAGGTCTTTTCCGATGTTTTTATTACTGCTTGGACCAGCAATATCTGGATAACCGTTTTCCTTTAAATTAGTACTCAGCAATCCTGTTACTAGATCATCAGTACTTGCTTTTCCACCAAAGTAATCACTTGTTATCGTAGCTGCCAACGGTCCGCCATAATTATACCCTGAAACGGCATCAAAATTTACCATTTTCATCTTGATACCGAACTCATTATTATCAATTGTAGGAACTTCGTGAAGCTTGTCGCTGAGATTCAGTTCTTCAAGTGTTGCAAAATAAAATGGATATGATACCGCCTGCGAACAGGGTTCAAGAGCAGTTTTCTCTTCATTAGGACGCATTCCAATATATTTTACACGTGCATCATCCCAGGCAATTATCTCACTGTAAAATTCTCCCTTTCTTCTGCCCTGCATATTTATGCCGATTGGCTCCTCACCAAGCACCTGATGAGTAGTGAACTGTGGAGCAATATACTTTTCAGAATAAGGATTATAAAGTTCATAGTAATAATTTGGCTGCTTTGTTACCGGATCCAAGTACTCCTTGAACTTCCATTCCATTGAACAGGTACCATCGCCAAGCCACATTATCTTTCCACCTGAGGCATAACATGGATAGAGAGTTCCGTTATAATCAACGGCATACATATCGTACCTCAGATCTTCCTCGTTCCATATACGGATATAGACAATAACCTTGTCCCCGTCCTTTATATCAGACACACTGACACGGTCTGCTGAGAAAGTTATAAGATCTTTTTCTTCCAACTCTGCTCTGTCAAGGAGCCACATCCATGTTTCAGTCTTGCTTCCGTCGGTTGTGATACCAAAGTTTTCATTATCCGCTTCATATGTAAGATAAACACCATTTGATTTAATGCGAATTCTGTTTGAATCATCAGACTCTATATTAAATCTGTCCGCACTTTCACTGTTGACAACAGTACTTATTCCATCACTATCAGCACAGAGATACATCCTACCATTTGCGTTTTCCGTGTAAATAAGATACTTTCCGTCAGACTCATACTCAAAATTCCACCTGTCTATCTCATTGTCCTGATCGACATATAGAACTCTGTTGTTTCCATCTGCTTTGAGTACGAGCTTTACCAGCGAATGTGAATCTCCTGCCGACATAAAGGCATTGCCTGATGTAGCATTTTCAGTATAATGAAACAAGCCGTAACTCTTTCCGTGAAGGTCGCACGGATCGTCCTCATATTTTTTAGTATAAAGCACAAGGTCATTGTTAGGGTCGCCTTTAGTGTTGAAAGCACAGTATCTTTTTCCGTTATCTCCACCCTGCATATTTATATACCAGTTTGCATTGCCTATTTTTGTACAGAACTGGAATTTTCCGTCAGTGTTGGTGCTTGCCGTGAAAGCAGTCCTTTCAGTTTCGTCATTAACAAGTGTTAAACAACCTTTCCCTGCGGAGTTTACGTAACATTTTATATATTTTTTGCTGTTTGGCTCGCAGAATAAATAAAACTGGTCACTCGAACCACTGACCTTTTCAATATAATACTCAGCTGCTTCAACAACATTTGTCGTTTTTGTGATACCAACTCTGTTATCTTTGTCACTAATAATAGTATCATCGAAGTAAAAAAATCCACCGTTGCTGGCAATACTGATAATACGAAATCCGTTAGAGTTGATGTCGTAGTTCGCCAGTTCTGAAACAGTTTTTATCTGAGTCCATTCAGCCTGTCCTGCGTCAACTCCAACTATCTCGTAAACACTAAAGCTCAACGCATAAAAGCTTAGTCTGCCATTTTGAACGGTAATATCCGTTATTCTCTCGCGCTCTCCGTCATCACTTATATGCCAGAGCTCTATACCTATATTTTCAGTAATCGAAGGGTCATTTATTTCAACAAAGACAGGATGCTCATCATCGGGCTGATACTCATCATCACCGTCATAAATGCTGATATCGTATGCCAAGATACCATTATGCTCATCTGAAACGTCAACTGCCTCGGGAACAACTCCTTCTGGCATTTCACCTGCTAGTGTTATATTTCTTTCCTGATCCTCTTCATTTGGATACACCTCAAAGCTTTGCTGTGTCAGTTCTCCGTCATTTATGATAGCTGTGCTGCTTGTACTTTCTATGTTATCGGCAGCCAGTGAAACAGAAAAAAACGGGTTCAAAACAGCAGAAAGCACCATAGAAACCGCACAAACTGCGCTGACTATGTGTTTCTTCATATCAATCATCGTTCTTACTTTCCTCCTCGCTGTCCTTTCGCTTGAAAAGGAATGTATATGCAGCAGCAAAACCTGAAAATGCAATTACAGCCATAACCGTATGTACAGGGAAGCTGTCACCGGTCAGAACGGAATCAACAATCTTTTTTATAGTTCCTTTTTCGGCTTTTATTGTCGACGTCGTTGCTGCAGAAGTTGAAACATCCGCAGTTGTGACTGAAGTAGAAACAATTGTTGTAACCGTTGAGATTGTCACTGTTGTAGTTGTTTCATCAATCATATTGAGATTTATTCCATTTTCATCAATAAATTTATTCTTGAACTCTATCTTTTCTGCCTTGCTGCCACCTGCTCCGCTTGCAACTACAGAAAAGGCCAGTTCATCATCTTTTATCTGCTCAACATATAAGTCAACATAATAATTCTTGTCATCATATCTGATACTTTCATCTTTGTCTTTAATTTCATATATCTTGTAAACGAAAGTTCCTGGCTCAGTGATAACAAGGTCAAAATAGCCTGTACCATTTTCGCCTACTTCAATAATATCCTGTTCGGGAAGCGGAGCGCCAAAGGTTTCGGCTTCAATCTTTATCTTGTATTCAAGATTATCTGACTCCGAAAACTCGTAGCAGTTTACAGGTATATGAGCATATACTGTTTCATACGCATAGGCACTCGGAGTTGCTAAAAAGCAATAAAAGACGGAGGCCAAGTATACTGCCATTAAAGCTGCGAATCTTCTGACCGCATTCATATACATGCCTCCCTCTTTAAAACATATCAACAATCAATATAACAGAACACAACTATCCTCGTAACCGAATCTGCGTCGGCACAAGTTGATAGTGCTACTATCCGCGATTTACTTTCCTTAGTGAGGACATCAGCATTGTTGCGAATAAACTGTCTGATTCTGTTATTATCCATATCAAATACTGTTTTTTCCCTTGCGCTCACTCTCATAGACGCAAATACTTTCAGATCGTAAGTTTTATCTCCGTTTCTCCCTAGCATCAGCGTTCCTGTACTGTGACTCTCAAGATATGTCGCGTTCAGAAAATCGTCAAGTGCTCCGAACATTTTTCCGTAATCCATATGATGCCCATAAATAACAGAATATTCATCCGAAAAGTCTGAACTGCACCTACTATCAAGGAAAATGCTACCCGTGAGAGAATACTCTCCGCAAGGATCGGTATTAAGGAAATGTGTATTGTCCTTCCCCTGCATTACTGGATAATCTATATTCGTACCATCAATCGTTATCCATGCGACCATTTCATCAGTTATGGGATTATCTGCTGCATCTGCGGATGAGCTAACTATGCTGTGAGACTTCGGCTTGTATTTAAGTATATCTTTATTTCTGGAATGCTCAAATATGTAATAATTATCATAGCACTGCCATAAACCGATAAGCATTATGAAACCGAAAAATACTATTACAAGCCATCCATAAAACTCATTGAGCTTTTTCCAAAATCTTAGCAAAATTACTGATCGTCCTCAGAGCGCTTCTTTTTAAGGTAAAAACTGCCTGCAAATATACCTGCAATACCTATAGCCGCGATAGCTGCCGAACCCGCAACTGACATAAGTACACCTGTAGGAATATTTCCTGCTCTGTCATTAGTGAAAATAACAGCGGCGTCACTCTTGAGGAAAGAATCAGATACTGAGCTTAAGCTATTCTTACCTTGATCATCGTTATTTATGATATCACTTCCCTCGTTTTCGCCCTTATCACCTGTCTTTATATCGCCATTCTGATCCATAGCTGCAGATGGTAAATAATCCTCGGGAGTTTCGGTTATAGTATATCCAAGTCCGCTGGGTATACCCTGTATCTCAATTCTCTGCTGATCATGTACATAGAACGAATAACCTGATTTTAGTTCGCCGTATGTAATATTATCCCTGTTATTTGCAGTTTTCATATCTTCAACATCATAGATCGTTGCCGAATTAGCTGATGGTATCTTATCCCATTCACCGTTAATCACAAAAGTATCACTGTCGTCAACAGTAAGCCCATCAGGATTGTCAAGAGCTACAGTTATCTTGAAATACTTGTCCTTTGAGCCCTGATTACCAGTTACATTCTTTCTAAACGCAAGATCATTGGTGTCATAATAGTTTCCGAAACCGGTAGATTTCTTGGAACTGTCAGCTGTTCCGGTCACAGGAGCATCATCCCCTGTATGGATATAATATCCCTGTATTTCAAGATTTTTAGAAGTATTATCATCAACATTCTTGACATATACATCAAGATAACGAACATTGTTTGTATCATCAGAAACACCTGCTACGTGTTCGTTTTCGACTTCGGTTATTTTATAGCGATATACACCCGGTTCATCAAAAGTAACATCACTGAGATCGAGTGTAACTGTCTTTGTAGCATATTTTTCATCCGTACCTGTAGGAGTTCTAAAGCAAGTGCTCTTTGCCCCCTTAGTTTCCTCAGATTCTGTTGTGTCATTACTTGAAAAAGCAACTGACGCCTTTTTTGTATCTTCAGCAACAGTCACATCTGTAACTCCGCTCTTAAACTTGATATGCTTTTCCGCAGTATCAGGGCCTTTCAAGACTGCAAGTGTACTGTTTGTCGCAGGCTTGACTTCTTCATCGCTTATTGTTTCAACCTGGAGGCCAAAGGAAACATTTGGAACTGTTGCTTCTTTTTTCATAGAAAGGTATTTCTCAAAAGAAACTTCGCCTCCCTTGACACCAGTATACAACCCCTCTGCCCCTACACTCATAGGTACCGCTGCAGAAATTGTAGCAATAATACCGAGAGAAGCAACAACTGCTGCAAATCTTTTAGTTTTCATCATAATTCCTCCCTGTTACTTTGTGTTATTTATACTATCTTTATATACCTCGCATTCGCATTGTAAACACCACAGTTCCCTCAACATCTTCAAGCGGTATACCGCCATATGTTCTGCTGTCAGAAATATCACTGCGGAAGTCATTCAGTACGAATACGTAATCATCAGGCACACTGTAAGGATAGCTGATTGACGACCCCTCAGGTGAAGTTGGATACACCGCGTTCTCGGATATACCGTAATCATTCACCATTATGTAGTCGTTAAATATCTCCACTTTGTCGCCGCTCATGGCAATAACTCGCCCGAATTTTGTCTTGCCGTCCTGCTTATAGACTACCATAGAACCTTGCTTGAGCGTCGAAAGCCTGTAAGTAAGGCAAAGGTCCCCGTCTCTTATGAAAGGATAGGCGCTATTATCATGACAGATGTGAATTCCTGCCACAAATGTAAGCAGTCCCCATACCACTAGTACAGTAAGTAACAACTTGACAAGAAAAGAAAAGGCATAATTCCAAGCGGTGCGTCTTTTTTTCGGCTTAGAAGCAACACTGTCGTTTTTACCGTCAGAAGAGCTTATAGCCGAATTAACGTTTTCATTCATGGGTCACTCCTAAAAAAGCCGCGTAAGAAGCCTTTCAAATCATCAAACGGACAGAATGGCGCTCTAACACGGCGGTACGATTCCCTGTAAATGAAAAAGCAATATTATCCTTAGATAATATAGGCAGAATACTGTCGAGCCCCCTCTTAACAGGACGTCAAAACCTATTTTGCTTGATTTTGAGTGTCGTCTGCATAATATGTTTTCAGATAATAAAAAAACTTCATATTCTTATACCGATATACAATATGTATATCGTAATAATTATATCACTTTTAAAATAGTATGTCAACGTTAAAACTTCCCAAAAATATTTAAATAATGTATTGAAGTTGCACTATGTTAGTATTTTATTTATAATTTTGTAATTTTCTATTTTCGGAAAGTATGAAAAACACTAGTCAGTGCAAAATAAAATATAGTTTCATTATAAGCAGAAATATTATGTATTTTATACAGTATATGTTTTCTATATATATCATTCTATTAAATATATATCGCAATTTTTGAATGCAAATTCATATCATTTATTGCTGTCATTTTAAGCAACATGGTCGTTTTCCCCTATTTTTAGGGAAAATGAACATTCTGTTAAATCGCAATAATCAGTCAGAATTATTCGCAACCGCAATTTTTGGCTTGTATTACATTTAGTTAATATACTATAATAATATACAGATATTAATTGTTTGCGTATCAGGGGATAGCAAGACAAACAGCAATTACCTGTTACAAAACGAGCTCGAAGCAAACATTTATATCCAAAGGATCTTTAGTTTTATTTAAAGGAGTGATTTTATTGAAGCTTTCAAAAATCAAGAAGGCTCTCGGCGGAACAGTTTCCGCAATGATGATCGCATCAAGCATTCCATTCGTAGCATCAGCAGCTGATCAGCAGACAAGAGGCAATATTGGCGGATACGACTACGAAATGTGGAACCAGAACGGTCAGGGACAGGCTTCTATGAACCCCGGCGCAGGCTCTTTCACCTGCTCATGGAGCAA
>JAEEGJ010007077.1_pt1 | contig 32766 bp, 28 predicted proteins | sample 8958761 | NCBI WGS metagenome assembly JAEEGJ01 (sample SAMN16246546, study PRJNA631951) | gut metagenome | biome: gut microbiome; feature: rumen; material: RS-attached | host: Bos | place: Iran: Karaj | collected 2018-10
CTAGTTTTTGGCATAAAAAAAGCAATTAGATGAAAACGTTTTCATCTAACTGCTTTTTATTGCTTTTATGCGTCTTATTGTCAGTGATTTACATTATATCTCACCAACCATTTTTGTCTATTATACCATTTTCGGCACTAACTGCATATTTCGTCGTTGTGTTTATCGGCGAATGAAACTAATTAAGCGAATTTTTGGATTGCTTCGCTACGCTCGCAATGTCGCGAAGCGTGTCGGCGCAAAGCGGCGACAAATTCATATAGTTCTGCGAGTTCTGCGTGAGAAAATTCACTCTAAAATCAACTGTTCCCACCGAATCTTCGGCACGAACTGCACGCCGTTTTCATCACGGTAATACGCTAGTTTCTCGCCTGCATCCACAGGCTGTAATTTGATGGTTTCCTTGCCCTTGCCAATAGCCAAAATGAGCAACGGATCATAGGGCAAATTGAAAGCTTCGGTGATTTTCGCTTTGTTGAAAGCGCCAATCATGATGCCGTTCAAGCCCATCTCGGTGGCTTTCAACAGCATGCTTTGCGCTGCAATGCCAAGGTCGATATCAACGAACTTGTTTTCGGGAATGGTGCTGCAAATGATGATAAAGGCCTCAGGCTCAGTGCCAGGGTAGGGGAGGTGCAACTCGGGCAATAAACCGCCTAATTTCATGTTTTGCACGATGATGTCGGCGCCGGTTTCTTTGGTCACCAATTTGAAACGAAGCACCTGCTGGTTTTTCGCCGAGGCGATTTTGGTGTTCACCGCTACGATGCGTTCCAGCATGTCGCGCTTCACCACAAAGCTTTGGTCATAGCCACGATAGCTGCGGTTTTTCTCCATTAAGGTTTCCAAAGAGGTGTGCTTCACCACGGTCTTCTTGGCACCCTTGCCAAAGACTTCTTCATAGCGTTTTTCTAAGTATCCGTCGGCCATATCTGTTTGTTTTCACGCTGCGAAGATACGTTTTTTCTTCTTTCCTGCGAATGTTTCTCCTAACACCCTTGAGACATCTGCAAGTCTGCCGAAAATTTTTGTATTTTTGCAGCCTGAAATTGGCATAGTATGACCTTGCGTCAACGATATAAATATCTATTCGATCTGTTTGTCAGGAAACGCCTCGTGTTTTTTGTTGCAGCGGTAGCATTGGCTATCGCTTGTTTGTTTTTGATGCCTCGCACGAGGATTAACACCGACATGACACGCTACCTGCCCGACGATTCGCCGATGAAGCAGGGCATAGACCAGATGACGGAGGAGTTTGGCGATGAAGCAGTAGGGATGGGCATAGTCAGGGTGATGTTTTGGTCGCTTCCCGATAGTCAGAGGACTTCAACTAAAGAAGAACTTTCCGAAATTGATGGGATTTCCAGTATTTTGTACCAGGACGGTAGCGCAGAATTTAACCAAGGCGAAAAAGTGTTGTACGAATTGTTGTGCGGCAGCCAGCGTAGCCAGCAGGATATTGCCAGCGAGATTTCGGACAAATATGGCAGCCGGGTTGTAGTTGAGACGAGCGAAAAAGGTAGCACAGCCCCGATAAGCGTAATTCTTACCGCTTTCATCTTGCTGATTATCGTGCTGTTCATCATGTGCGAGTCGTGGCTCGAACCGCCTATATTCCTCGCCGCCATTGGTGTGGCCGTGGCTATCAACATGGGCACAAATGCTTTGCTGAAGAGTGTTTCGGCCACCACAAACTCGATTGCCGCCATCCTTCAGTTAGTCCTTTCTATCGACTATTCCATCATTCTGATGAACCGCTACAGGCAGGAAAAGTCGTCGGGAAGCGACAATATCACTGCGATGGTCAATGCGCTCAAGAAAGCCTCGTTGTCCATTGTCAGCAGTGCCTTTACCACCATCGTCGGACTGATGGCCTTGGTGTTCATGAAGTTCAAAATCGGTGCTGACATGGGCATCGTTTTGGCGAAAGGCGTCCTTTGCAGCCTGATTTCGATTTTCACGGTGTTGCCCACGATGATATTGGCTTTGGACGGTGCCATCGAGAAATCGAAGAAAAGAGTCTTGAAACTAAGGACAGACTCACTGGCCAGTTTCAGCATGAAAGCCCGCATCCCACTGACTCTGTTTTTCGTGGTCGTTTTCGTGAGTTCGTATTATTTCCACAACAAAACTGAGATTTCGTTTTTCTCTGAACAAGAATCCGAAATCGCCAAATATTTCCCTCAGAAAAACATGGTAGTGCTGCTATACGAAAACTCCGATTCCGAAAGGGTGATAGCCTTGGCCGACAGCTTAGCCACAGACCCGAATGTGAAATCCTTCGTTTCGTATCCTTCGCTGATGCAAAAACAGCATACGTCAGCCTACTTTAAAGGCATGGTTGGCAACTTTTCGTCAATGGTTGAAGAAGAAGGCTACAATCTTGCTGACATGGACATCAATATGATTGTGGATGCCATCTATTATATAGCCACAAAGAATCCTGACGACGAGAGGATGAGCCTCCATGACTTTGCCTCGCTTGCAGCGGAACTGAGTGCTGACACCACTTTGGTGGCGCAGTTGGGAAGTACTTCGAATGTCAGCGAAGAGGAATTGCAATACCTCGACCTTCTCGTTGCGCTTACCGACACCAGCTTGATTGACAGTAAGATGACAACGCAGGAAATCTCGGCTATGATGGGCATCGACAAGGAAATGGTTTCCCTGATTTGTCCTCCAGGGCAAAAGACGACCCTTCGCGAAATAATCAAATCATCCAAGGAACTGCTCAACAGCAGTATGATCCCTGCGCATAAACACAAAAAAACGCCAGAGCCTCAGATTGTTGAGCAGCGGGAGGAAGTCGTCGTTGAAAACGATACCATCGTTGTTGTAGAAGAGACGGTCAAGGCTGAAGAAACCGACATTGCAGACGACGAGGACATGATTTACAAGGATTCGACATTGTTCTTGAGCCAATATACCGCTTCCGAAATCGCCCAAATCATAGGCATGGGCGAAAAAAGCGCTTCGGTCATATTCAACCTTTACAGACGAAGCACAGGGCAAAAGACAAAAACCATGTCGCTGTACGATTTCATCCATTTCCTTTATGACGACCTCGCCAACAGGAGGGTTTTTGCTTCGCGGGTTGATGCCGAAAGCCGCAAGTGGCTGAAACACAAGGAGGATCTTATGGATGCGACACTTCAATCTAGAAAAGACGAAGCTCCAGTCGAACCAGTGGCCGAGTTGGAGGAAGAGCCGACAGAAGTCATCATTGAGCCTGTCGAGTTGCACGAAGAACCCGAGTCAGCCTTTGACATGCCAATGGTCGACAAGGAAACCATAGAGAAGCTCAACAAGGTCGAAGCGATAATGGCCATCGCCACCGAAGGAAATAGCTTTGATGCTGCCGAGATGTACGCCATGCTCAACTCGTTTGGAGCCGAAATGGAATTGCGCGACATCGAGCTGGCTTACCTTTACAACGCCATCACCCATTTTGATAACGACAGTGTGAAACTGTCGGCAGAAGAGATTGTCGGGACGCTGAACGATTCCATCATTGACAATCCGCGCTTTGCCACGATGGTGAATGACGACATGAGGTCGGGATTGGATGAAATCAACATCATGGTCGTTGAGAACCTTGGCAGACTGCATGGTCCCCATTATTCGCAAGCCATCGTTTTGACCGACCTGCCTAAGGAATCCGACGAGACCTGCCACTTTGTGGAAGCCCTTGCCTCACGGTGCGACAACGAACTCGCCGGCAACCATTACCTGATTGGCGAGTCGGTGATGATGGACGAGATGCACCACCGTTTCGGCGACGAAATGTTACTCGTCACGCTCATTACCGTATTGTCGATTTTCCTTATCGTGGCCCTCACTTTCCGGTCGCTTGTCGTGCCCGCCATCCTTGTCATGACGGTGATGTCGGCCGTGTTTATTAATGTGGCGGTGAGCGGGCTGAATGGTCCCCTGCTTTACTTGGCTTACCTCATCATGCAAAGCATATTGATGGGCGCGACCATCGACTATGGCATCCTCTTCACGAATAACTACCGTGAAGCCCGAGCGACGGAATGCAAGATAGAATCCATTCGCAGGGCATATCAGTCGTCGACGCACACCATTCTCACCTCGGGAATGATCATGACGCTTGCACCGTTCGCCATGTCGCTCATGGTAGATGATAAGATGATAGAGATGATACTGCGCTGCATCGCCGCAGGTGCATTGGCGGCTTTGTTGTTGATTATCTTCGTGTTGCCTGCTCTCCTCGCTGTTTTCGACAGGTTTGTTGTTAGGCGGCGGCCTAAGTCGAAATAAAAAACAAAAGACAGAAATTCCGCAATTCAGGCGAACTTTGAGTTGTGGATTTTTTTAGCCTTCATTTCGGAAAAGGAAGGACTCACGCTGGTGTGACGGAGGAAGTAGTTACAGAATTTCGTAATGCGAAATGGCCACATTTGGGAGAGCAAAATTCAAATTTGGTTGAAAAAACAGAAAAATGATATTGCCATAAATGATAATTTGTCTAATTTTGCACCGAAAAACCATTTTGGTATAAAATATGCAAAAAGAGATAAAGCATGATACTAAAAAAAGCATCCTTGATGTCGCACGTGATCTGTTCGACAGGTTCGGCTATGAAAAGACCTCAATGAATGACATCGCCAAACGTTCGCACAAGGCTAAGGGATCCCTCTATTATAATTTCGATGGCAAAATGGATATTTTCAAAGTTCTGGTCGAACAAGAATATGCCAATATCAAGAGCCAGCTGATACAATTGTGTCATCTAACCGACGAGGTCGGCATCACCAAAGAAAAGGTCATCGAATACTTGCAACTTCGTATGAAATTGTTTGACCAAGCAACTATGATCAGACAAACCATCACTGCACAATATTATGAGGCAAGCCAAGAAATCATCACCGTTGCCGAAGACATTCGCAAGGACTTTGACCAATGGGAATGGCAGTTGTTTTACGACATCTGCAATACGGGCAAGAAATACGAAGTGTTGACCTCTGACATCCAGCCCAACGCCTTTGCTGATATGTTCCAAATGCTGCTCAAAGCATTGGAAATCCTGTTTTTCGCCAAGAATGAATATGAAAAATCAAAATCAACCTACGAGTCAATGATAACTTTACTCATCAACTAATCCGAAAATCCCAATCATTATGAAAAGATCTGTTTTAATTGCCATTTTCTCCATATTGGCCTTGACCGCCTGCCAGAAGAAAAACGCTCCACTGTTTCGCGGCGACTACAGCTTTAAGACTTCGGGCAGCGTCACCTTGGAAGAAATCGACACTGAAGACGAGCCTGCGTCGTATACCATCAGCCTGCCCAACGAAATCGGACAGCTGGAAATCAGCGACTTGGGCAACGAAAAAGACAGCGTACTCGTGGTGATGAATACCATGGGCGGCGAAGTCGTGGTCACCCACGCCTTTTGCAAGGATAACGAAATCTTCCTGAAAGACTTCACGAAGAACACCCTGCTCTTCACTGGCGACTCGCTCACCTTGAAGAACGACCTGCGTGTGCATGCCACAGGACAGATGTACGAAAACAATACGCTCATCCTCAACATGGTCTACGAAGGCGAAGCCGAGACTAATGAGCGCAGTTTTGAAATCTATGGCGACAACATCCGCATGGCGGCGATAAGAAACGATTAGTGTATGTATAAACTTAGTAACTATGGCTTCTGACAATGAATATGACCACTTCACTCAAGATACGAAATGGTCATAGTCATGTACATTGGCTATAGTTGGAAAAAGAACAACAAACAGAATAATGAAAATTAAACCTATTTTATGGCTCCTTCCCTTGTTGTTGGTGGGTTGTGCCGACACCGACCCAAGCCAACTCAAGGAACGACTCATCGGCGGCTCTGCCGAGGAGCGTGTCATTCCTGTTGGCGTTCAGGTGATTGACGAGGTGAGCGGTATCGTCAGCAACACCTATCCTGGGTATTTGGAAGAAGGACAGTCCGTCGACATGGCTTTCAAATACGGTGGCACCTTACAACTGCTTAATGTGCGGGAAGGCAGCACGGTGCGCAAAGGACAGGTGTTGGCACGTGTGTCGTCGCCGCAGATGGAGAGCACCCGACGTTCGGCGCAAGCCACCCTCGAGCAAGCCCAAGACGCCTACGAACGCTTGAAAAAAGTGCACGACAACGGCAGCCTGCCCGAAATCAAATGGCGTGAGATGGTTGCCGACCTCGAAAAGGCCCAGTCCGCCGTCGACCTCGCCGACGCCATGCTTGCCGACAACACCATTACAGCACCTTTCAGTGGCACGGTCAGCGGCCTCAACGCCGAGTTGGGTGAGAACATCACCCCGCTGAAGCCCATCATGCGCATCATCAACACCAATGGCCTGACGGTGAAAATCTCCGTCCCCGAAAACGAAATCGCCAAGGTACAAGTGGGTGACACAGCTGAGGTCGTCATCCCCGCCTTGGGCGACCGGCGTTATATGGGTAAAGTGACCGAAAAAAGCCTGACCGCTTCGCTGCTCACGCACAGCTATCCCGTCAAGGTGCTTGTTGAGCAAACCGATACTGAACTCGTTCCCGGCATGATTGGCAAAGTGGTGCTCAAAGCCGATGTCAGCAAGGGTATCATCGTGCCAGCCAATGCAGTGCTAATCAACCAAGAAGGCAAGTTCGTTTGGGTGGTGGAAGACGATCACGCCACGCGACGGAAAATCACCCTTTCGGGCTATTCCGGCACGGGCGTCATTGTCAGCGAAGGCCTGCAAGTCGGTGATAAAGTCATCGTGGAAGGCTATCCGAAAGTTAGCGAAGGAATGAAAGTGGAATGCGGAGTTATGAATGAGGAATGTGGAATGAGGAATGCAGAATGAGGAATGAGGAATGTGGAATGCAGAATGAGGGTGAAACCCAGAGTCGATTCGCGCCATTCAGCATTCATAATTCAGCATTAAAAAGAAAGACTAATGAGCAAACTAAAAGTCAATAAGGGTATCATCAGCGGCAGCATACGGCACCAGAAAATCGTCTGGGTGGTGGTGGCTGTTGTTGTGGCTTTCGGCATCTACGCTCTTGTAGAGATGAAGAAGGACGAATTTCCCGCCTTCAGTAATCCGCAGGGCATCGTGGCGGGCGTGTATCCAGGCGCTAACTCAGAGGAGGTGGATGCACAACTTACCAAGCCATTGGAGGAACTATTGTTTACCTTGCCCGAAGTGGACCGCGGAAGGACCTATTCTGTGACCAAGGATGGCATCTGCTATATCTATGTGATGCTCGACCTGACCAAGAGCGACTATGCCCAAGCGTGGACGAAAATCCGAAACAAAATCAACGAAAACAAGGCCATGAGTTTTCCAGCGGGCGTGTTGGCCATCGCCGTCATCGACGACTTCGGCAACACTTCCTCGTTGCTCATCACCATGGAATCAAGCGACAAGACTTACCGTGAAATGCGTGGCTACACCGACGACCTCACCCGCCGCCTGCGCGACATTCCCCAAACGGGCAATGTGCGCGTCATGGGCGAACAGACCGAGGAAATCGCGGTCACGGTGGACAAGGAAAAACTGTCGTTCTACAGCATCAGTCCGAACACGCTGATGATGCAATATGCCTCGCAAGGTTTCCTCACCACCTCTGGCACCATGGAGACCTCTGACTTCGACCTGCCACTACACATCGAGAACCCTGTCGTTTCCGAAGAGGAATTAGAGGAGCAAATCATCTATTCCGATGCGGCGGGCAACACCGTCCGCCTGCGCGATGTGGCTACCGTGGAACGTCGCTTGGCTCCTCCTTCAAAGGTGGTAAACTTCAACGGAAACGATGCCCTCATTATCTCCGTCGAGATGCGCAAGGGCTTCAACATCGTTGCCTATGGCAAGGAAGTGGAAAAGGTGCTTTCAGAGTTCAAAAAGACCCTGCCTGACAGCGTGAAGATGTACCGCATCACCGACCAGCCCAAGGTGGTTGAAAAATCGGTCAATTCCTTCCTCCGCGACCTACTCATCTCCATGATTGTCGTCATCGCTGTCATGTTGCTGCTCTTTCCTTTCCGCACGGCACTCATCGCCAGTTCTGGTCTGCCTGTATGCACAGCCATGAGCATAGGTCTGATGTATCTCTTTGGAATAGAGTTGAATACAGTCACTTTGGCTGCTCTCATTGTCGTACTTGGCATGATTGTGGACGACTCCATTATTAATATCGACGGTTATATCGATAAGTTGAGTCAAGGCTACAAGCCCTTCGATGCCGCCGTGAGCAGCGCGAAGGAGTTGTTCATGCCTATGCTCATCGCCACGGGTGCCATTGCCACCATGTTTTTCCCGATGACGCGCATCATCACGGGACCTTTGGGCGACTTCGTTCAACTCTTTCCTTGGACGGTCTGCTTCTCGTTGATGGCCTCGTTGGCCTACGCCATGCTCGTCATCCCCTCCTTAGAGATTATGTTTATTAAGCCTGACGACAAGCCCAAACACGACGGCTTCCTAAAGGCCCAAATGCGGTTTTTCGCTTTTCTGCAAAGGCTTTACGACAAAATGCAAAGCCATTGTTTCAATCATCCGCTGTTCACTATCGGGATGGGAGTCGGCTCTTTGGTTTTGGGTGCCTTGATGTTCCTTGCCTTGAACGTGCAGATGATGCCTATGGCCGAGCGCGACAACTTTGCCGTAGAGATACGACTGCCCGAAGGGAGCAGTCTCGAAGCCACCACGCGCATCAGCGACTCGCTACAAAGGATGCTGCTCGACGACAAGCGTGTCACCTCCGTGACCGCTTTCATCGGCGAAACCGCACCCCGTTTCCATGTGACCTACGCACCCAGCATTCCAGCCAACAATCTCTCGCAACTCATCGTCAACACCACCTCCAAGCAAGCCACCGAAGACCTCCTGAAGGAAATGGACGACAAGTATTCCTACTACTTCACTGAGGCCCATGTGCGCTTTCGCCAGCTTGATTATCAGGCTGTCTCGACGCCTGTGGAGGTATATGTTTATGGCGATGACTACACCAAGACCGCTCCCGTGGCGCAGCAAATCAAGGACTACATGCTTACCCTCGACAAGGAACTGCGTTGGGTGCATACCGACTACGACGAACAGCTGTCGTCGGTTAAGGTGACGATGAAACCCGAGGAATGTGCCCGTCTGGGTCTCACCAAAGGCATCCTCTCACTTGACTTGGCCAGCAGCCTCAATGGCCAGCCTTTGACCACCGTCTGGGAAGGCGATAGAGGCATCCCCGTGAGGCTATATTCCCAAAAGAACTACGACCCCAACGACTACGAGTCCGTCCAAAACCAACTCATCCCCACCATGGTGCCAGGCACCAACGTGCCGCTCCGTCAGGTGGCCGACATCAGTCCCGATTGGCATCCTGCGCAACTGGTACACCGCAACGGCAAGAACGCCATCACCGTGGCTGCGGATATGAAATTCTGGAAGCCGCAAACAGTGAGCATGAAGAAGATACAGCAGTACGTCAACACGGAAGTCATGCCCAACCTGCCTGAAGGCGTCAGCGTTGAGTATGGCGGACTGTCGTCGCTCAATACCATGGTCATCCCTCAACTATTGTGGAGTCTGATTGCCGCCATCGCTGTGATGCTTGTTTTTCTTGTCGCTTATTTCAAGAAACTCAACCTCGCTCTATTAACATTGTGTTCCAGTACTTTATGTATGTTTGGAGCCTTCTTCGGTGAGTGGCTATTCGGCCTCGACTTCGGTATGACTTCTTTGTTGGGTGTCGTCAGCCTTATCGGTATCATCGTCCGCAACGGCATCGTGATGTACGAATACGCCGAGACGCTCCGCACCGATGAAGGTCTGCCCACCAAGGAAGCCGCCATGAAAGCCGGTAGCCGCCGCATGAGGCCCATTTTCCTGACCTCAGCCACCACTGCCTTGGGCGTGCTGCCGATGATCATCTCACGCAACCCGCTTTGGATGCCGATGGGCGTGGTCATTTGTTTCGGTGTGGTGCTTTCGATGGTCATTATTCTTGCCGTTATGCCGGTGATGTATTGGTTGATATTTAGTAAAAGCAAAGCGTAATTAGTATGTCACAAAACCTACAAAACTGTCAAAACCTTAGGTTCAAGGTGGGAAAGCAGCCAACCTGCGCTTTCCTGCGGCAACCCGGTTGGGTATGCCGCACCAATCAAAATCTGTTTTGTGGGTTTTGCAAGTTTTGTGATAAAAAAAGAGGTATGAAAAACACCATAGTTTTAGTCTGTTTATTGTTGTTGGTAGTCCCGTTGTTCGGTCAGCAAAAAGACACGCATCGTCTCTCCGTTCAGGACTGCATCGAAATGGCCTTGGAAAACAACATTGAATTGAAAAACAGCCAGTTGGAAATCGATAAAGCGAGAGCAACGAAAAACGAAGCCCGAGCAGAATACTTCCCCACCGTGTCGGCACAAGCCTTGGCTTTCGATGCTCTCAACCCGTTGTTATCCTTTGGCATTGAGGATATTGATAATGCCCAACTGCGGCAAATTCTCTATACGCTGTATGCTGAATATGGAGTCAATATGGACTTAGACAAGGAATATTCCTTCGTTCAAAACGGCGTGATGCTCAATGCGATGGTCACTGAGCCGATATATGCAGGAGGGCGCATCCGTAATGGCAACAAATTGGCCAAGTTAGGCATAGAAGCTGCTGAGACTCAAACCAAAATAAAAGAGGATGAGGTGCGGTTGCAGACGGAAACCCTGTATTGGCAGATCGTTTCCTTACAGGAAAAAATAGCCACTTTGGACCAACTTGACCGACTTTTGGACACTTTGGATAAAGACTTGACGGGTGCCATCGAAGCAGGTTTGGCCATGCCCACCGACCAATACAAACTACGCGTGAAGCAAAACGAAAGCCAACTCAACCGCAAGAAACTCACCGATGGCATCACATTGCTCAAGATGGCGATGGGGCAGTATATTGGCACTGACTGGCAGACGATGGCCCTTGCTGACACATTAGGCTTGGAAGCCGAGCCAACGGTCTATTACCGACAGCCTAATGAAGCGGTGTCGCAGCGTAACGAAAGCCATCTTTTAGACCTTTCATTGCGAGCCGAAAGCCTGAAAAAGAAAATGACTCTTGGCGCGTCTCTGCCTTCGTTGATGGTGGGCGGTAGCGCGAGCTATCACACCATTTTTGAGCACACCAAGCCCAACGCCATGGTTTTCGCCGTGCTGCAAGTGCCCATCACTGATTGGCATAAGACTTCGTTCAAACTGAAGAAGCACGACCTCGATGCCGAGATGGCCGAAAACACGCGTCGCGACCTCACCGAAAAGATGGAGATGCAGACCAACCAGGCTTGGTTCAACCTCGAACAGAGTTGGTTGCGCATCACCATGGCTCAAACTGCCCTCAGTGATGCAGAAGCTAACTTGAAAATCACGCAGGACTATTACAATGCCGGTTTGGTCGCCCTTTCGGATGTGCTCGAAGCTCAAACGATGCTGAAGCAGAGCCGCGATGAGCTCACCGACAGCCGTGTGGAGTATCGGATTAATTTAGTGAAATATCAGCAATTAACTGGAGATTGAGTCTCCGAATCATCACTTTGTTGCTGAACAGTGTTTCTTTTGCGTACAAAACAGTACCAAAACAGCATTAAGGCTGCTATCGTACAGATTGTCGTTGGCAACCAATGGAGCATCCAAGGTTGTTCAAGTTCAGCCAATGATTTGCCATTGCGGAGGGCAAAATACATACTAACCGTAGCCACAGCATTGTTCAAGAAATGAAGCATCACATTGGGCACTAAGGAGCGCGAATACAAAAACACATAGCCCAGCACCATACCCATCACGAAGCGGACGAGGAAACCTTCCATGTCTAAATGGACGAAACTGAAAATGAGAGCCGTGACTACAACTGCAACATGGTCGTTCCTGAACCATTTGCCAAGCAGTTGCTGCAAACCTACACGGAAGAAGAGTTCCTCGCAAATGGCAGGCAATACAGCTAATACCAACACCATTATCAGTAGCCCAATAAAGCCAGCATTAGTTGTTTCCTTAACGATTCCCATAATCGTATGGTTATACTCTTCGGACATCATGGAAAATATTTGGCCAACATCCCAGTGGTTGTTCCAAACGCCGAGCCAGTCGGCGAAGGGGGTCAGCAGCGCGTATGCTGCCACGCCTGCCAAAGCCAACAGCCACTTGCTTCGGCTAAGGTCGTAACGATAAAACTCACGTTTGTTGTCGCGGTAGAAGATGTTCGCTACAATCAAAACGGGCACTAAGAACAACAAAATACTTTGCAAAAAGGTGATTGCCATTAATAACCTCGGGTTGTCACCTAAAAGGGTGGTTTGTACAGGGTTAACATCACCCTTATTTATCGCCACGGTGAGAACGACAATAAGCAATACCAATGGGAAAAGCATACCTAAATGAGAACCAATCAGTACCAAGAGCTGCTTGAAAGGATGTACATTCTTATTCATATTACATCAAATTTATAGTTAGTCAAATACCAAATTATTTCTTCTCGCTGACTGTCAGCACTACCATGTCGCGACCAGCGGGCACAAGGGTCATGCCGAAACGGGTCAATAGTTCTTGTTGTATTTCTTCGAAACCGAGTTGTTTTGTGGCAAAGTCTTCGCTGACATTCAGCCATTCCTCAGCGTTCATCGAAGGATCTACCAACACAGGAAGATGCCAAAAATAACGCAAGGCACTCACCACTGATGCCAATCTTTGAGGTCGCATACCGTCAATTTCATCCTCTAAATCCTCATACATCCAACTGTTTTCAGTTACCCATTTTGTACGGTTAATGTTGGACCCCTTAAATTGAGAAGAATTAATATGAGCCTTTTGGTAAAGCATTGTGTCTGCCACCACTAATCTATAGGCAGGTCTTACAGCGGTGTCGCATTGCATACCGCCATAGCGCACCATATCGCGGAACAACACACGATAGTCGGGCACTACAGCCTTGTCGTATTTAACCGAGAATGTGTACACGTCTTTACCTTGTACGAAGTCGAAGATGGTGTCATAAAAGGAGATAGCGTTAGTACCCATGGCACCGATAAGCATTTCCTGCGCCAACATAGGGCGAGTGTTTGAGCGGTAAACGAATTCCTTTACCGCTTCGTTGCGATAGAAAACTTGTTTTGCGCTTTTGTTTTTGTACTTGATTAATGTGGCTTCGTAACTCGTTTGTGGTCTGTCGCCATCTCCGCGATAGATGATTTTGTTGTCTGAACATGCAGCCAAAGTCATGACAAAGGCCATTGCAATAAGAATAATAGTGTGTTTCATACGCTTTTTGAATTAATTTTAGTGCCACAAAAATATAAATTAAATATAACATTACAAAATTTGTCACGGTTTTTACTTTTCGCAGGTTCAAATAGCAAGTTCAAAAAAATAGCGGATATTTAATTGCAGAGCACACCGAGTTCTCAACACTGCGCAGCAAGGCCTGACCATCCTCAGTCGGCTTCAAGTAAAAGCGGTTGTCGCAAACGAGGCCGAAAATGATACCGTCGCAATAGACACCCTAGTCGTCGAATATCTTTTTCACGGTAATTTCGCCTGTTTCTGCACATTGGTTGGCGATGTAATGAACATAGTCTAGTTTGTTTGCCTTGGAGAGTTGTCCTTTGTGATTGCGCAAAAAGTACGAGTATTCACAATAAACCAGTATCTTTGCCAAAAATAACCATTATGCAAAACCTTATCATCAGCCCCATCACTATTGAACATTTGAACCAATATGGCGCCATTTATGCGGCAGCGTTTTCGGGCGAGCCGTGGAACGACGACTGGTCGGTGGAAGATGCCACTATCCATGTCCGTGAACTACTTGAAAGCCAACAGCATTACGGCTTGGAATGTATTATAGACGGAGAAGTGGCAGGCTTCATTTTGGGCACTTCCATGCTGTTCCATTATGGCCGCACCTTCGAGATCAACGACCTTGCCGTTGCGCCCCAACACCAACGACAAGGCATCGCCAGCCGTTTGCTGGAGCAATGCCTCGCCGACCTCAAAGCGCAGGGCATTGTAGGTTTCCATCTGATTACCGCCCGCGAGGGTGTCTTGCCTGCTTTCTATGAAAAATTCGGCTTCAAGAAAGAGGAGCGAGTGATGCTGATGGGGAAGGAGTGAGCCCATCTTTCCCTGCTCAAACAAATATTCATTCTTCGATGAAAAATATCCTTACTTTTGCAGAAAGAAACCAAGTAATTTTGGTATGTAAATGAGATAAAGGCAGAAGAATTTGGCCGTCAGCAGTCAGCCATCAGCAGTCAGCCGTCAGCAGTCAGCTATGGTGCTACTAAGCTGATAGCTGACGGCTGATGGCTTACAGCTAAAAACTATAATAATGCAAACAGTTACTAATATGAAAAAAGTTTTACGTGTATTGATGACCGTTGTGCTGACGGGCATTTTCGGAATTGCCACTGCGCAAGACACCCAATTGTACGGTTTCGCCCGTACTTGTTTTAATGGAGAAAACTGGCAGAACAAATTCATCACCTTTACCGCACAGCATCCTGATGAGGTACAAGCGGTTTCCGGAACGCTTCCCGAATTGTGGGCCGCGACCTATTGGGATGGATATGTGTGGTTTGTCACGCGGTCAAGGAGCTTGTGCAAAGCGCCTTTTAATGAAGAGACGCAAACCATTGGCGCATACGAGACGATTGTGCCGGCATTGGAGCCCTATCATTTGTACATCGACATGGCATACAACCCCTTGGATGGGATGATGTATTATTTATGCCAAGACAGCCAGTACAACAGTTACCTGAAGCGCTCCAACCTTGCCACGCCTTCAGACGTTGAGGTTGTTGGGAATTTTAACGTAAAAATATGGACACTTGCCATCAATGCCGATGGAAAGGCTTACGGCGTGGCTTACGAAGGTGGTAACTTGTACGAAATCAACCTCAACGATGCCTCCACCGTTTTGGTCGGACCTACGGGTAAAGAGGTGTGGTACACGCAAGGTATGGTCTTCGACCTTGAGAACGGTGAGCTCTATTGGGCGCAGTTTGCCACTACGGATGACCACGGACTGTATCAAGTGAATACTGAAACAGGTGCGGCGACTTCACTCGGCGAGATTGGCCAAGGCACCCAACTTACAGGCTTGTTCATGGTGTCGCAACCCACGCCACCCGAGCCTGAGATTATTAATGAGATTTATTTGGAAGGCTTCTCGGAGCCTGTTTGGGGCGAGCATCCCGATTACGACATGAATGTGCCTGATGATGCGCCTTATTCCTTGACAGATCTCGTTTGGCATTATTTGTATGGAATGTCGGCCCCGGAAGTCTTGCCCGAAGAATATTTCGACGACGAAGAGAAAGCCTATTATTTAGCTGCCAAGTTCTCTCCCAAGCCAGGTTATCGGATTGCCGAGAATCCGACGATTTACTTTAATGGCAACGATTCCTTATTCGATACCGGCCTTATTTTTGGCGATGATTATTGGGCTTTTACCATCGATTTTTATGTCACTGACCCCTTGGATGTAGTGGAACAAACCCCAGAAAGCCTATCTGTTTGGCCCAATCCAACCGACAACGTGCTTCATCTGAATGTCGTGGAAGGCTCGATCGTCAGCGTTTTCGACATGACGGGGCGCATGGTGATGCAGCAACGTTATGAAGGCCAACTCGATGTGAGCCAATTGGTGCCCGGACTTTATGCCATCAAAGCTGGGGACTGTAAGGTGAGATTCGTGAAGGAATAGTTTTGGGAACCGCCGTAAGGGCACAAAAAAATCCGCAATTTGGGCGAAGGCTTGGATTGCGGATTTTTCGATATAAACCAACTAAACTAATTGTGCACTATCACTAAGCGTTGTGTCATTCCGCTGCTTGTCCTGACGAAATAGATGCCTTCTTGGTATTTGGCAGTCGGGATGATGAGTTCCGATTCTTCGGCAATATAAGTGTCGACCTTTTGGCCCACCACGTTGTAAAGGCTAACTTCGCCGAGGTTGTCGCCTTGGAGGGTCACGCTTTCGTTGGCGGGATTGGGGAACAAGGTCAAAGTCTCGCTGTTTTCGTCGATGTCAGTGGTGTTACAATCGTGAGGTTGCAGGCCGTGTTGTTGCATGGCGTTGACCACATCTTGCGCCGAGAAAGGATACAACTGCAACAGCCCTTGGATGGCAATGCTGCGGTCGGGCATGATGAGGACGAGCGTGGGACAACCTATGATGCCGTAAAGGTCGAAGACTTCGTTGCCACCGCCTTCCCTTCCGACGGTGGGAAACTCGACGCCGTATTGATTAGCCCATTGCTGACAGACGGCATCACTGTCAGTGTATGAGATTTCGATGTAGAACACATCGTGCATGTTGCAGCCCATTTGAGTATAGGAACCTGTGATGTAGGGCGAAATCACCTGGCATTGGTTACATGTGTAGAAGAAGAAGTCGATGAAAACTGCCTGGCCGCGGTCAAGGATTTCAAAGAGGTTGTAGGTTTGTCCGTGGCAGTCGGTGACGGTGAAGTCGACGGCTTCAGTGAGGTTGGTCTGTTGTGCGCGAAGGCCTGCGCCAAAGAGCAGGAACGCGATGAGAATGTAGATTTTTTTCATGGCATTTAATTGATCAAGGTTAAACTTCATGTGACTTGTTCACTATAACCATTGACTATGACTATGACCATTTCCCCTTGGGAAGCTGAAGTTTCAGCGCTTGGTTGAAGTGGTCATTGTCATAGTCACAAGTCATGGTCCCGAAGTCTCGTGTCAAATATTAAAACTAAAACTGTCCATCTTTATTGTTTTGAAACAAGTTTCACGCTTTCGCCGTTTTCGGTCGTCACGCGTACCATATACACACCGGCTTGGTATGGGCTCATGTCGAGGGTGGTCATGTTTCCATGTGCGTTGCTGTCGTAAACCACTTGGCCGAGCGTATTCATCACGGTGACGTGATTGAGGCCTATTGCAACGATGTTCACATTGTCAGTGGTGGGGTTGGGATACACGGAGACGGATTCAGCGCTTTCGCCAATCCAGTCATAACCGTCCACATAAACCCATGCTAACCAGCTGTAAACCTCGCTGCTGACAGAAGCCACGTCCATCCAGCCATAGCCGTCGATGCCGAGCCAACGGCTGTTGGGGTTGCCCACATCGGCAACGGCAGGTGCGGGATATTGAATGGAACCGTCATTGTAGAACGTCAACCAGATGTTTTGTGTGCCGTCGATTTCAACAGGAGTTTCGAGCCTGAAAGTGGCGACATCACCGACGGTGCCAAGGATTTCGAATTCCTGGGAATAAACCAAAGAGTCGGGAGCAATATCGCCGCCAATGTAGATACTGAAGATGTAAGTGGTGGCAAACTGCTCTTCACCGGCATCCAAGAAACCAAATTCGGTGATGGTGCAGTCCTTGTACTCGTGCATCAGCTCTGCGGGGAGCATGTAGCCCCAATGGAAGGGCATGCCGATGCCGATTATTTGTGGTGATGAATAGTCGCCGACGTAGGAGAACCAAGAACCCACAGATGGGATTCGGTCTTGCGAAATCATGACATTGCTTAATTCGGTGGTTTTCAATTGGATTTCGCCACGGTTTTGTGCCTGAGTCATGCCAATCATGGCAAAGATGCACATCAGAAGGAAAAATACATTTTTTTTCATAGAATAAGATATTGATAAATGGTTTATTGATTAATTGTTCAATTTCTAATGGTTTTAGTTGGCTATAAGCAATCAGCCGTCAGCTTTCAGCTTGGAAGAACTAAGGCTGACTGCTGATAGCTGACAGCTGAAAGCCATTCACGTTTATTTATGTAATTTGTCATGTGTCTCATTTTATAATCATGTCTTCGCTAATATGGTTGATGATGGTGTTGCACTCCTCTTGGTCGTCGTAGAAGAAGAGCCACAAGGCGCGCTCATCGTTGTCGACGGCAGTGATGTAACCGATATGTCCGTGAGTTTGGGCGTCATCCATAATGCTATGGTTCCAGTCCATTTGCTGTTGCATACTGAGATTACGTGTCGTGTCGGGTTGGATTCTGTCGTTAATCATCCCAATGACAATGGAGCGGGCAACGGTCATAATGTAGTCGTCGTAGGTATTGTCGGTGTTTTCATGTTCTATTTCGCCTTGGCCGACAATGATGGCGGTATTGGGCAGCAATGAATCGGGGGTTTGGAAGTTGCTCATGATTTCGAGAATCTTGTTGGCAACGATGACCGTGAATCGCTCGATGTCTTCTTCGGGGAGTAGGCTGATGTCGGTCAAAGTGTCGAAGACGGCATCGTCCAAAAAATCGGTTTCGATGCCAACGCCCACCATGACAGGATTGTCGTCGTTCGGACAATTGAAGGCAGTGGAGTCGTAAGCCATAAAGCCGAAATCCATTTTCAAGGTTTCCCAATCCATTTCGTTGTCGGCTTGCAACATCAAGGCGTCGATGCACTTTCCGTTGACGGTCAAGTCGCCGAGATAGGCCACGGTGAGGTTGGCATTGTCGGCATACTTGCTGTACAATTCCATCGCAGCCTTTTTGCAGGTTGTTGTCTCAGAGGATGCATTCCTTTCCTTGCAGGCTGCAAGCCCGATGGCGAGGAGCACGGCGAGATATGGAACGAGGGTTTTCATTTTTTTGTTATTTGATGACTTTGTTGGCCAAAAGCATGACGTCTTGGGCCGAACAGCCGTTGTTGCACATGAAGTGGACGGTTTGGCTATCTACGGTCACTTCCTCGGCCACGGGAAGCCCCTTGTCGGGTTGGCCTTGTCGGGTCAGCCCGATGATGGTCACGCCGATGACAAGACTGGCTGCCGCCGCGTATGGTATCCAGCGTCTGGTGCGGTGATAGGGGACAACGTTTATTCCCCAACCTGCCGAGTCTTGTTGTGCCTTTTCGGCCCAATGCAAAAAGGTCTCGTCGTCAGGTACCGACTTTTTGGCCTGCTCCTCCCACTGTTGTCGACGTTGCCATTGGGTTTTGAAGTCGTCGTGTTGTGTGCTTGGTTTCAATGCTTTTATATTGGCTTTCATTGTCATAGGTTGTTTTCTTTTTCGTACATTATTCTTAGCTTCCGTTTGAGTCGGGCAATGCGCATGGCTACTGCCCCCACCGAGCTATTGGTCATTTCGGCGATTTCTTTGTAGGAGAAGCCGTCGAGGAAGGCGCGGATGATGACACCGCTTTCTTCAGGCAATGCTTCTATAAGTTGTTGCAGTTGTTGGTAGCTGTCGTTGCCTGAATTATCGTCTTTTTTGTCCACGTTATCCGTCTCGATGGACTCCGTTTGCGGACTTCTGACATCTTTGCGTTGCAGCATCAGCATGGTGTTGGTCGCGACGCGCCACACCCAGGTCTTTTCAGAACTGCGCCCTTCGAAGCCATTGAAGCTTCGCCATAGGTTGATAATCACTTCTTGGACGCAGTCTTCTGTGTTCCAAGCACTTCCAAGTCTATAGTCGGAACAGATGTGCCAAATCATTGCCTTATGCCGAAGTATCAGGGCGTTGAATTCGGCATGAGAGGTTTCGATGTTGCTTTTGTCGGCTCCTTGTGACTCGGAAGATGCCATTCTTTCAGTGTGTCTTTTGTTGGTTTAGTTGCAAAGCTGATTTGAAAAATAACGTCACTTTGTTTTTTTTCCAATAAACGGAATTTTTTTCTTTCAGTTGTTATTTTTTCCGTTTTTTTGCACCTAATAATCAAGGTTAACATTATCATTAATTATTGCAATTATGAAACGAACATTTATCTTTTCAATTCTGACCTTGGCACTCATGATGCTTTGCCAAAGTGCATTTGCCTACGATTACTATGTCAATGGTGTCTATTACCGCAAAGTTACGCAACAACTCCCTGGTGGAGGTTGTGGCGAGACCTACTTGATTGTGGTCAACAACGACTACGCAAACTCCTACTCTGGTGATGTTCTCATTCCCGAAACGGAAACCGTCAACGGGGAGATCTACAGAGTTCGTTACATCGGCAGCGAGGCATTCCTCGGTTGCGTCAACCTTACCAGTGTCACCTTGTCAAACAATATTGTGAACATCGGTTACCGTTCGTTTGCCGAGTGTCCTCTTTTGGAAGTCATAGACCTTCCTGAGGGCATGTTCCAAATCAACTCAAATGCTTTCAGTTCTTGCCCCAATCTCGACTACATTTACATTCACAGCACCGAGCCTTTCTTCCTTTGGGATGATGCTTTTGCCGACATCAACGACCATGTGCAAATTGTGGTGCCCTGCAACTGCATCGAAGCTTTTGAGGCAGCCGAGGAATGGGAAGGCATCCAGCTTTATGACGACTGCGGCAATGTGGGCGTTGGAGAAAACAAAACCGCTGCTATGGACGTTTATCCTAATCCTGCTTCAGAGACCCTCACCATCGAAGCCGAAGGTCTCGTGACCATCGTTGATGAAATGGGTCGCGTCGTGAGAACCTTGTTCGTTGACGATAAACAAACCATCGACTTGCAAGGTCTTTCAAGCGGCATTTACTTCGTGAAAGCGGGCAATGAGGTGAAAAAAGTCATGTTGAAGTAAAAGGCCTAACTTGTTTTCAACAAAACGGAGAGGATGTGTCAAAAGCTGGCACATCCTCTTTTTGTTTTGTTTTTGGATGAATTGGATAATTATTGAATTGTAAAGATAACAATTTCTATCTTTGCGCCCGAAATGTTTATCGGAGAACTGATTTCATTGGGCGTTGCTGTTTCGTGGACTGCCACCGCGTTGTTTGCCGAGGTGGGCTCGAAGCGCATGGGCTCGCTGCCTTTCAATACCATCCGCATGACGATGTCGCTGGTGTTTCTTGCCGTCACGTTGTGGTTGGTGATGGGCGTGCCGTACCCGCGTTATGCCGATGGCAGCACTTGGACATGGCTGCTGCTTTCAGGTGTGGTGGGTTACGTCATCGGCGATTATTGTTTGATGCAGGGTTACATCAAAATAGGTTCGCGTTTCGGCCAGCTTTTCATGACCCTTTCGGCACCTACGGCAGCAATCACTGGTCGAGTGCTCCTCGGTGAGCAGATGCGCCCCATCGCCATTCTCGGCATGGTCGTCACCCTAAGCGGTATTGCGCTTTCGATATTGTCGAAGAGCGACGATTCCAAGCATCATGTCATACGTTTCAAACTGCCCGCGAAAGGCATCTTTTTCGCTGCGATGGCCGGCATTTGCCAAGGTTTCGGACTGGTACTCAGCAAAGGAGGCTTGACGCATTACGAAGCCGCCCTTACCGCTGCGGGTATCTCAGGCGATGCTGTCTTTGCCAATGCCGTGTTGCCGCTACCGGTCAGCGTGAGCATGTCGTTTGCGGCCACCACTATTCGTGCCTACATTGGGTTAGTGGGCTTTTTTTTGGCGTTGGTGCTGTTCAACAAAGATGGACTTGATCAGTTGCGTCATGCCGTGAGCGACCGCAAGGCGATGTGGTGTGTGCTGGCGTCCACTATATTCGGGCCTTTCATCGGAGTCAGTGCTTCGTTATTGGCCACGCAATACACTTCGGCGGGCATTGCCCAAACGCTTTTCGCACTTACGCCCATACTTATCATCGCTCCAGCGGCCATTCTTTTCCATCAAAAAGTGACCTTGCGCGAAATGTTTGGCGCTATCATCAGTGTTGTTGGAGTGTGTTTGTTCTTTGTGTAACAGCAAAATACCCCTATCACAATATATGCAAAACCGCTGCAAAGGCGCAAAACCTCTGCAGCGGTTGCATTCATAAGGTCATGGCATCATTTGGCCGGTTCCCACTTGCAGCGGACGGGCGACACGATGGCGCCTTCCTTCTTCAGGGCATCGAAGGCCTTGTCGACCACTTTGCGGTCGAGGCCGGTGACTTCAGCGATTTTTCCCGCGTTGACGGGTGCGCCAATCTCGCGCATAGCTTGCAGAACTTGATCTTTTGCTTCCATTGTTGTTCAGTTTTAGTGTTATGTATTATTGATTTCGGGAATTTTTGACTATGACCATTGACTATGACAATGACCGCTTTTACTTATGGAATGAAGTTTTCTCTTTTGTTTAAGCGGTCATAGTCATTGTCATAAGTCATTGTCCTATTGTCAAAATTTACTTCAGCATAGTCTCAATCTCAGCCTCCATGTCCTCTGGCTTCGCCACAGGAGCGAAACGCTTGATGAGGCTACCGTCCTTAGAGATGAGGAACTTGGTGAAGTTCCAGCGCACACCGCCTTCTTCACGACCTTCGGATTTGCTCAGGCCATCAACCAATTTCATCGTGGCTTTGTCTTTCAGTCCGTGAACTTCTTCGGTCGGTACTTGCTGTGTCAGATACTTGAAAATCGGGTGGGCGTTCTCGCCGAAGACGTCGATTTTCTTCATCAGCGGGAAGGTCACGCCGTGGTTGAGGCGGCAGAATTCAGCGATTTCCTCGTCGGTGCCGGGTTCCTGGTGCTTGAATTGGTCGCAGGGGAAGCCGAGAATCACCAGACCTTGGTCTTGGTACTTCTTGTAGAGGGCTTCCAAACCGTCGTATTGGGGCGTGAAACCACACTTCGAGGCGGTGTTGACAATCATGAGGACTTTGCCCTTATATTGAGCCATGTCCACTTCTTCGCCCTTGTTGTTCAGGGCCTTAAAGTCATAAATCGTAGCCATTTCTTTAGTGTTTTGTGCATAGACGGTCGTCATGAGAAACAGAGCAGCCACTATGCTAGTGATAGTTTTGTACATTGTGTTTTGCCTCGGGGCCTTCGACAGGCTCAGGCACCCTTAACTTTCATAAAAGCAAAGGTCCCTGAGCTTGTCGAAGGGCCGATTATAAATTACATCTGCTTAATCAGCCAGTTTTGGTAACCGATCTTCTCGATGAGGTCGAGTTGGGTCTCGCTCCAGTACATGTCTTCCTCTTCATCTTTGAGGTATTCCTTCATGATGTCGAAGGTGGTGACGTCCTCGCAAAGGTCGTTCATGCACTTGCGGAGGAAGTCGATGCCTTCCACGGAAACCTGATAGTCATGCTTGATGTAGCCGCAAGGGTCGGTGAAGAGTGCTCCTTCTTGGCGAGCCTCGTGTCTCAGTTCACCGCCGAGGTCGAGGAGGCGACCGATGAACTTGTCAACCCAGCCCATTTCCTCGTCGTGATGGGCCATGTATTTGGCACCGAGTTTCTCAAAGCCTTGGTCGGCGAAGACCTTGCCTTGCAGTTTGTGGCCGAAAGCCTGGTTGGAGAGGTTAGTTACGAAAAACTGTAACGCGTTGATTGATTTCTGTTTGTCCATGATTTTTGTTGTTTAATTAACTTCGTTGAATCTTCGATTTGTTGATTGTTTATTTGTTTAATTGTTGATTGTTCTGTTTCAGTCCAGCGATGAGTTTGTCGAGTGAGGGAATCATTCTGACAAATTCTTCCTCTTCGCCTGTTATTTGGATGATTTCGTCACTAAGGCAATCTGGAATGTGCTTGGCCTGCTCGCGCATTTCGATGCCTTTTTTCGTCAACGAGACGATGCGTTGGCGAGTGTCTTCCTTGCCTTTGGTGCGCATGACCAATCCCGCTTTCTCCATACGTTGTAGGAGCGGTGTGACGGTGTTGGTCTCCAAAAACAGCTTGTGTGCGATGTCGTTCACCGGTTGCTTGTCTTGTTCCCACAACACTAATAATACAAGGTATTGCGGATAGGTGATGCCCAACGGATCAAGATAAGGGTGGTAGGCACCTATCGTGAGGCGCGCCGCAGTGTAAAGCCGGAAGCAAAGTTGATTGTCCAATTTGAGTTGTTCGTATTCCATTACACAAATTTATATCGTTCACGATGCAAAAGTACACATTATTTTTATATCGCAAGCGATATTTTTGATTTTTTTTCGAAAAAAGAAAAAATTGTATCTTTGCGGTCTGTAAATGAAATCATTATGACACTACAAGAAGCTATCGTTGCCCGCCACTCGGTGAGGCAATACTTGGAAAAACCTATCGAATCGGAAAAGGTCGCGCAGCTGCAGGCCTTGATTGACGAATGTAATAAGGAAGGTCAGTTGCATCTTCAGTTGGTCACCAACGAACCGAAAGCCTTCGCCAGCGGGATGGCGAAATATGGTGGTTTCAAAGGGGTCGGCAACTACATTGCTGTTGTTGGACCCAAAGGCGAAGATGTGAAACTCGGATACTATGGCGAGAAAGTGGTGCTGTTGGCGCAGACCCTCGGCCTGAACACTTGTTGGGTGGGCATGTCGTTTAAGAAACAGCCCGACCAATACCAGGTGCTTGACGGTGAGTCGCTCGTGGCCGTAATTGCTTTGGGTTATGGCGCCAACCAAGGCAATGCCCATCCGCAAAAGAAGGGCATCGAGCATTTCTGTCATGTTGAAGGTGCCATGCCTGATTGGTTCCGCAAGGGAATGGAAGCCGCTTTGTTGGCGCCCACGGCCGTCAACCAGCAGAAGTTTGAATTCATCCTGCATGAAGGCAACCGAGTTGAGGCTAAGGCGAAGTTCACCTTCATCGGTTACGCCGCTCTCGACCTCGGCATCGCCAAGTGTCATTTCGAGATTGGGGCTGGAAAGGAGAATTTCAGCTGGGCGTAAGCAGCGCTGTACTATTTCTCTCGTACCCGCTTGCCACTCATGTGTTCGATTTGCAGTTCGAGCACAAAGGCATTTGGCGCATCCTGTGCCATATCTGCCTCTATGTCATAGCTCTGAGGGAAATATTTTGCACCCAGCAGGCGTAAAAAGGCGTTCTTGCGGGTGGGGTCTTCCACAATGTGTATCCTACCAAAACAAACCACGCTCTCGAAATGATACCACCAGCTGTCGGGTTCTTTCATGCCTTCGCTGAGGACGCAGAACGAGACCTTATTGCAAGTCCTTATGGCATCCAGTTTGTGTCCTTCTTTGGCGCAGTGGAAATAAATCTTGCCGTCGTCATAAACAAAGTCGAGAGGCACGATGTAAGGGTAGCCGCTGTCGCCCAGCACGGCAAGCACGCCGCGTTGCGCTTTCTGAAGCAGGGCAATGCACGCCTCGTCAGTCATCTGTTGTTTGAACCGCCGCATGGGGCGAAATGATGGGTTGTTGTCCATATTGTCGTGTTTATTATGTTCTTATAATTGAGCATCAATTGCATTCTTTCTTAGACAAAACAAGATTCGCCAAGCAAACAGCGTATTCCGTTTCAGAGTCTTTTGGCCTCCATGCCAAAGTATAGCTTACCTTTGCACTGGTTATCTCATAGCCTTTGTCGGTCCATGCCTTTATTTTGTCTTTCCCTGAAGCAGACAATGCAACCACACTGATACCTTGCTGGTTATACAAATAATCGTCCTTGTATTGGAGACTATCGCCACTTCTGAGGCATAGCACTGTGTCCTTTCGACCTTTGAAGTAGTCAAGCCAAATGTCGTGCATGTTTAGCGCTATCGAAATCGACGAATACTCCGTAGGCGGATTGGTTATAAGATAGAGGTTTCGCTTTGCACGTGTGAGTCCAACATAATAGGCTCGCACATCTTCAACTTGTCTTCCATCAGGTATTGTTGACATGAGATAAGCGGTATCAAACTCGCGCCCTTTCGCTTTATGGATGGTGCTCACAAAGACAGATTTGTCATCGGAAGCAATGAAATCCTCTATATTCGACTCAAAAACAAATTCGCGCAAATCACTGCGATAATAGTCCTTGTGGATAGCTTCAAAATCAGCAAAGAAACGCCGCATAACCCCTAAGCAAGTGCTTGAAGCATAAGTTTCAAATGTGCATTTTTTTGCTTCTTGCCAATTTTTTTTGGATATGGTTACTTCCTTATTCTCGCCAAGTTGTTTAATGAAATAACGCACTTCTGCAAGGTTGCCAAAACGAAAGCCTCCCATGGATTGGGCAATGGTTGCATGCAGACCTCGCTGCTCCAATTCGTAGGCGACTTGCATGGTTTCCTCGTTGGTGCGGGTAAGAATCGCCGTGCCACCTTGGACCTTTATTTCTGCATTTTGCAGTGACTTTAATGTCATCACCTTGCCTTCTTCTCCTGTTGCCGACTGGATGGTAGCATGTTTCATGCGGCCAGGGATTCTTTGCACAAAACGGTTGGCGCAGTCAACTATGGCTTTTGCAGAGCGATAGTTGTCTGTCATTTCGTACAATTTGGCACCTTCTTGGCTGACGAGCGATTGCATATACCTGGAATCAGAACCACGGAAGGCATAGATGTTTTGGTCGTCATCGCCTACTGCAATCACGCGCATTTCCTCGTTTTGCCGCATCAGGGCTTGTACTAGACGGAAATCGTCTGGACCCATGTCCTGCGCTTCATCGACGACAAGAACACTTTTGGCAATCTTCGAAGGCTCCACTTCGCCTTTTTCTATCATCTCAGCCGCATGACGTACCACATCCTTTGCCTCATCCAGACTGCCTTGCTTACCAATAAGGTCAAAGCTGTAGGAGTGGAAGGTCTTAATCTCCACATAGTGAGCGACATTGCCCACCAAATCAATGAGCCGTTTCTTGAATTCCGTGGCAGCTGCTCTTGAGAAGGTAAGCATCAACAGTTGCTCATGCTTCACGTCTTCCAACAACAGCAATGAGGCCAATTTATGAACCAACACACGCGTCTTTCCGCTTCCAGGTCCTGCGGCCACCACGATATATTTCGACTGGTTGTCGTCAATAATCTCGCATTGTCGGTTGGAGAGTTCGCCAAAGAGTTTGTCGTATTTGGCAGGGGTGATGTTCAAGTCAATCTGCGCACGTCGCTCATCCTTGAAATAATGGTTGATGAACTTGCGGAAGTCCATTGTGAAATAATCGTTGACAAAACGAAGTGCGGCATTATAGTCACGGACCATCAGGTTGGCATATTCGCCCACGATATGAATCTGACGTATGCGCTGTTTGTAAAACTCGTCCAACAGGCGATACTGTTCCTTGCCATAACGAGCGCGACGGTCGGCGATGCGACCTATCTGCATGGTGTTATAGATAACGATGAAGCCGCCTTCAATCTTCATCAACTCTGTCTTGGTGAGATAAAGCAGCGCTTCCTCGATGTCAGCAATGTCGGGCTTCTCATGTTCGGCAAACATCGTTTCCTGTTGGCTGGCAATGAATTGTTTTAGCAGCTCAACGACGGAGAAGTTCACCAGCGTCATGTCTTTGGTGGGGTCTCGGCTAACATTGAGCGTGTCGATGATAAACCTGCAAATCTCCATGCGTCGCTCAAATCGGGCCATCGTGACTTCCTGCGAAGCCTGAAGACGAATCTCCACACTATCTCTATAGACCTCTTGTTTGTAGATATAGCCTTTCAACGAGAGGAAATGAAGCAACATTCTCAGCCGCTTGATGTTGGAGTAAGTGAGACCAGCTTTCTGAGCCTCTTCGTTCAACTCCTTATAGTTCATCCTTTGTGCCTCTTCGCCAAACCGTTGCAAAAGGAACCGCTCCAGTTTCAGGATGATGTCAAGGTTGCGTTGGGAAGTGCTTTTAGATATCCATGCTTGCATGTCGCGGCTGTCGGCCAACAGGCCTTCCTGACGCATCAGATTGATGTTCCTAATCACCGTCGCCTTGTTCAATCCAAGGATGTCGGCCAGATAATCCACGCGACTTTCGGCTTCGGCTCCACGACCTTCGGCAGTAGCACGGGCACTGATAAGCGACTTGATGATGCGTGCAGCTTCTTCGCGCGATTGGTCGTCAAAAAGAGGCGAAAGCGTCAATTTGCGACGGGCATCATCCATATTCTTCACGGCAATGCTCGTTGCAAAAACATGCGGCGAATTACTGCCGCGTTGTATGAATCCTGCATCTTCCAATGCTGCGATGGCAGCCTTTACGCGTGTCTCAATGTCATCGATTTCCTCTCCCCATCCAGCCTGACGGGCGATGTCCAACGGCGAGCAACTGACATGGTCTCGTTTTGCCGTAAGGTCTTTGATGGCTTTCCAAACCTGTTGTATTTCGCTGATGCTGAGCTTGGTCTGATTGAGGAGAATGAAATGCTTGTCCAAATCGCTATCATCGTAAAGCACAAAACATTCGGCCTGCATTTCGGGGTCGCGCCCTGCACGGCCAGCCTCTTGCACATAGTTCTCCAACGAGTCGCTGATGTTATAGTGGACAACAAGCCCAACATCTTTTTTGTCAACACCCATGCCAAAAGCAGAAGTGGCCACAATCACCTGTGCGTCACCGCTCATAAAAGCATTTTGGTTCTCTACTTTTTCGGCAGCTTCCATCTTGCCGTTGAACGGCAATGCTTGTATACCGTCGCTTTTTAGATGTTGCGCCAATTCCCGTGTGATTTTTGTGCGCGATACATAAACAATCGTCGGGCAGTTATGCCCAATTATCAGTGAACGCAGCAGGTTGTATTTCTCTTCGGGCGTGTCCGCATGAAGCACAGAATAACGCAGGTTCTTCCTTTCGGCGTTGGCGGCGAATATCTTCAGTTCCAAACCAAGTTTCGCTCTGAAATAATCGCAAATGTCGCTGATAACCTTTTGTTTGGCAGTGGCCGTAAAACACGACACCGCAATAGGCCGGCTCAGTTGCTTCTTGTTTTGTAAATTGCGGATGAAGTCACCTATATATAAATAGTCAACCCGGAAATCGTGACCCCAAGCCGAGAAACAGTGTGCCTCATCGATGACAAAGCGAACCACATTCCTGCTGATAAGCAACTTTTCGATGGTCTTGCTTCTCAACATCTCTGGAGCGATATAAAGCAGGTTGGCAGTTCCTTCTGCAACCTGTTCAATGGCATTAGCTCGTTCTATAGGATCAAGTAATCCATTGATGGTCACCGCCTCGCTGATGCCACGAGCCGCCAAGTTATCAACCTGGTCCTTCATCAGTGACTGAAGAGGCGAGATGACCACTGTCAGTCCATGTGTGTTCCTTCCTTCCATCAAGGCGGGCAGTTGGAAGGTAAGACTCTTTCCGCCACCGGTAGGGAATATCGTCAACAATGATTCTCCGCGTATGGCCGATTCCACGGCTTGTTGTTGCATGGGAATTCCATCGAAGGTGCGAAACTCATCATAGCCGAAGAACTCTTTTAGACCGTTGTGGGCATCCAATCGTTGGCGGCAATAGTTGCAGTCGCCACATGATGTGTTGCGCAACATGTTCATCACATTCACCACCTGAGGATAGTTGCGTGTCACCCAAGCGGGAGTGATGGAGAAAATGTCGTCGGCACCTATCACGGCTAAACAATAGGCCAATTCAATCGGATACTGCTTGAGCAATGTGTCGAAATCTGCATGGCTACAAATCTTGTTATTAAACTCATTAAGAATCAATGATGTACAACTCTGCTGAGGTCTTAAAAACCTACCAATTAAGGAAGATGGCTTGGAGTAGTCTACGTATTTGAAAAACCCTTCGAACTCCCGAGTTTGATGCAGTAATTGATAGTAGATTTCCTGCCTATCATGTGATAACTGGTGCCATTCAGCGATTTCGTCATTCAGCAAGTCACGAGCCTTCATGGAGTCGTTCGCTGGATTGTTCAGCTCGTCCACCTGCAACTTGTCGTCTTTCACCAGCTTGTGATACGGGCGTTTGGGAAACAACAGCGGTGATAGAAACAACGTATCAATAATCGTGGGATTGCTCCGCAGTGCCGTGTACTTCAGGTCATGGTTGATGATATTATGTCCACATATCGTATCGCACTTCGACACAAAGGCATCGAAGTCGGCTTTGGAATGAGAGTGCAACACCGCGCCATCCTCCCTCACTGCTCCGTAATCCGTCACTTTCTTCGTCTGCGGATCGACCTCTGTATCAATGAATGCTATCATAATTGGAGGCAAAAATACAGAAAATTCCTGATAGTGAACCTAGAAACTTTCTGATAATCACCCATGCAGTGAAGGACCTGTTAGCAGAGGTATGACACATCAGATAAAGCTCCAAGGAGAACTGACCAGCGTCAAAGCTTTTCTAAAATAGCATTCAACAATCGCCCGGAAATCATCAAAACGCGAACTCATACCCCGCGCCAATCCAGCCACGGAAGCCTGTTTCCTTAGTGTACGACTTCAGTTTGGTGCCCTCGGCGTTGGCGTCCACTTGCTTTTCCATAAGGTAGTCGCACAAGATATAGAAATTCAATGTGTTGCGCTTGTCCAATCTGATATCTGCACCCAAAGAGCCACGTAGGCGATTGACATAACCACCTTTGAATCCTTTAAGGAACCAACCAGCTTCGCCTTCTTCGGAATAGTCGTCCAAAGTGACATAGACATTGCCATCATAGGCCGCCTCAATGACGGGCGCATTCAGATAGTTGCGCACCTCGAAATAGGCGTAAGGCTGCACCTTGCCGAAGCCTTTGTACAAGGCCTTTACACGGCTTTTCAGCGTCAGGGCGTTTTGTGGGTTTTGGTACACGTTGAAATCGCCCGTGCGGCGCGTCAACTGAAAGCGTTCCTTCAGCGAGAAGTTCCAGTTGCCATAATGCAACGTGCCCGTGACATCGGCCAACAGTCTGTGGCGCGGATTCTTGAACGATTCGGAGCTGGCACCATAACCATTGATGAGCGCATAGCCCAACCCGAGTTTGATGTTCGGATGCACCTTGTAGCTCAATGCCAAAGTGGTTTGCAAGCGGTCGAGGCTGCCGAAATTGTTGTCGAAACGTACTTCTTCTTCAAGGGAAACATGAAGGCCTTTTGTGATTCTTTTATCAAGGCTCAATGAGATTCTGCCGCCAAATTCGGGGGCGAGGGTGACGTCGGTTTGGGCTGTTGCTAACACAGGAAAAAATAGCCCCAATAATATGATTATCCTAACTCTCATAATTCTTAATTCTTAATTCCTAATTCTTAATTAAAACGGACCATGTCCACCGCCACCATGCCCTCCGCCACCGCCATTGCCGCCCGTGTAGGACGAAAGGCTGACCGAATTGCCGCCACTGACCGAGGCATCCGTGAAAAACATACCCTCAAAGCATTCCGTTCCACTATCAATAGTTACATTGGATTGCAAGATAGGGGAGGAGCCTCCCGAGATGACCAGAGGCGTTCCTCCGCTTGATGGGGTCTTGAATGCGTAAGTCGTTGAACCAACGGTCAAGCCGTACCAAGTGTTTTGCGACCATGATGAGGCCGAATAGCAACTCTGTGTAAGAGAGGAACCGCTCTCCAAGCCACCAATGGCCACCAAGGTGCCGCCCGTGAGGTAGAGTTTATATCCACCTTCCGAGTTGGCATCGATGGCTACCTCAGGTGAACTGGCACTGATGGCATAGACCACGCCACCTTTGATATAGCAGTTGCCGTTGGCATCAAGGCCGTCGTTGCCTTGGCTATAGGCGCAGACCAACCCACCCGAAATGGTGAGGTTACCGCCTGAGTTGATGGCGTCGTCCGATTGGGAATGACTGTACACCTCGCCACCTGAAACCGAGAGGGTGCCCTTGGCTTCGATGCCCTCGTGGGCCGTGCAATTCACCACCACATGGCTTCCTTTAAAGATTAGGTTTCCGTCGAATTTGAGCCCTTTGGCCGAAACGCCGTTGGAGTTGCTGTTGCCCCATCCGCCATGGCCTCCACCGCCACCACCAGAACCGAAATTGCTTCCAGTCACCGTCACATCGACCGTGCCACCATAGAAGTAGCCGCTACCGTCGCTGCTGATGCCCTTGCCGCCAGTACCCGTGCTGGTGAGGGTTAGCGTACCATCGGTCATCTTGACGTAGTCTTTGCCCCGCACACAAGCCGGCTTCAAAGTGTCGCTACCGCTGACATTGACGGAACTTGATACATTGACGGTAATGGTTCCGCTAATAAAATGCACATAGTCATCGGAAACGATGCCCGACTTGCCCGTTGCCATGACGGTGAGGCCACCTTCACCACTGAAGATGAACTGGCCTTCGCCAAACATCGCTGCTTTTTCGTCCTCGGTGGCGGGCGTGTCGGTGTAAGTTGTGCCGTCGGCAAGGGTGTTTTCGCCATTCAAAATGATGAAGGTGCGCTTGCCTTTGCTCGGATCGGCAGTCGGGCCTTGCACGTTGATGGCTGCGCCGTTGGGATTGTTGATGTTCACGTCATTCAGCGTAATGCCTTGTTTCTTCGCGCTGTAGAGTTTGAAGAAACCGTCGTTGGTAGTCCCCGAAAGCTCATACATCACATATTCTTCTCCAGCATAGACAATGGTCACATCGTTGCCGCTAATGGTTACGGTGAAGTCCTCATCGGTGCCAGTAACAACTGCGTTCCTATTGGTGGAAAAGGCCACGCCAACCGTTTGGGTGAATACAGTGTTGGCGATGAGGTCCTCGCTATCGTCGATCTCAATCGGGTCGATAAGGACGATGTTGTCTTTTTGGCAGCTCGCAACCAATATTCCTAGCATGACAAATAACAAATAATTCAATAACTGTTTCATCTTCATTCTCATATTTCTATAATAATCACAAATTAAGGTGTTTTATTGTTCGAAAGCCAAAAAAGACATAGCCCAAAGACTATGTCTTAACGAAAAAAACAAATGAATTACAGAAAAGTTCTCATTCAATTTTGGGTTGTTTCTTTTTATTATTGATGTTTATTCCTCATTTTAAGCTAACTTTTTGCGTTTTGACTTCGCCATTGCTTATCAAGCGAATGACATACACGCCTGGGGTAAGGTTGTCCACGCCTAAAGTAGTATTGCCATCAATAGGCGTTTCCTTAATGATGCATCCCTTCATGTCAATAAGTTGCAGGGTGGCATTGCCTTCATTGCTGATCACCCAATCGCCGCCATTGAAATAGACAAAATTGGCTTCTGCACTAAAGACCAAATGAAAACGGTTAGCATAGTCT
>JAEEGJ010007078.1_pt1 | contig 32763 bp, 26 predicted proteins | sample 8958761 | NCBI WGS metagenome assembly JAEEGJ01 (sample SAMN16246546, study PRJNA631951) | gut metagenome | biome: gut microbiome; feature: rumen; material: RS-attached | host: Bos | place: Iran: Karaj | collected 2018-10
CGCGACATCAAAGACCTTGCCGCAGGGGCTGTGCTGTTGTGCGCAATGGGTGCCGCAGTGGTGGGAGTTATCATCTTCCTGCCATATCTGATAACCTTTATAAAGACATTGATATGAAGAAATTGCTATTCTATTCGGTGCTTTGCACAGTGATGCTTTGGGGCTGTGTACAGAAAACGCCGACTGACATGTTGGCTGCATTTTACAGTGACTATCTTGCCCTGTCCTGTGGGGATGGGGTATCTGACTACGGACGGGTGCAGGAGTGTCTGAAGAATTATTTGTCGCCACGTGTGGCAGACGAGTTGGAGCAGCGTCGGGATGCGGAGCGTGAGGACTGGCTGGACTACGATATCTTTATCCAAGGGCAGGATTGTTGGCCGGGTATCCGCGCTGAGAAAATCACCCGTGTGGAGGGGACAGATTGGTACGATGTGGTGGTGGCACAGCCCGATAACATCAACCACGACAGTATTGTCAATCGCGAGCATGTCTTTTTCTATGTAGAGAAGGGGGATGATGGCTGGAGAATAGGCGCAGTGGACGACCGCCATAACCGTATAGGGTCCGCACCCCGCAACGAGGAGGCGGCACTGAAACGCCACCAATGGAAACTCCTGCAGGAAGAGGGTGTCCGCTGGGAGACACAATATGCCGACGAGATGACACGCCTGCTGGAGCGTGAAGCAGCATACAATATCCGCCTGAACGATGCAGCTCAGCGTTTGAATGACGGTATGGCCTTGGACGATGATGAGTTAATCGCCCTGCTTCCCGATACACGGGACAGGTATATGGTATTCTGGCATGTAGGAGAATGGCCTTTGGACAGTTCCGAGGGCAGACAGAAATCCCGTCCCGAGATTATCGACTCTGTTGTAGTAAGCCGTGCGGCTGAGGGTTGCACACCGCTTATGCACCGCTATGTCGCCATGCTGGAATGGGCCGATGGATGGCCCGGCGAATACATCTACGAGGGAGTCAGCTATTTGCGCCATTGTCACCCCGCCGAGGTAGATGCTGCACTCGACAGCCTTTTCCCCGACAGCGACTGGCAGAAGGAGGAGATACAAGACCATCAGGAGTGGTTTGAATATAATTCCACCAACAAGAGATGGAAGTAAAATAAATAATTCCCCAGTGTTTCTACCGTGTCAGTTTGCGGTTTATCCAAACGGCAAAGGGAATGGTGAGCAGGAAAGTGCAGAGGTCGGCGGTGGCCTGAGCCATCTCGACACCGTGAATGCCAAGGAAACTGGGCAGCAAAAGGACGGCGGGAATGAAAAAGAGCCCTTGCCGCCCGATAGAGAGGAGTGTAGCGGGAAGGGTGAGCCGTATATTCTGGCAAAGCATTCCTGTAGTGGTGGCCAAAGTGCAAAGCGGAAAGACGACACATTGCCATCTCAGAGCACTGGCTCCGATGTCGACCAAGACAGGGTCTTCGCTGCGGAAAAGGGTGATAATCTGCGGGGCAAAAATGTAGCCCAACACTGAGAGGAGGGTGAGCATGGTCGTGGATACCCCGAGGGTGAAAAGATACGACTGGCGCACACGGCGGTAAAGATGCGCGCCGTAGTTGAATCCGCACACCGGTTGGAAACCCTGGGTGAAGCCCAGAATAAGCGAGAAGGCAAACATCGTGGTGCGCGACACCACGGCAAAGGCCGCAACCGACGATGCTTCTTGTCCCATCGGGGCATAATGAGCGGCAGCATGGTTGAGCATTATTGCCGAGGCACAGTTGAATGCCTGCCGGAAGAGGGAGGGAAGCCCGCCGGCTACAATTTCGCGGTAGTAAGCCCATGAAGGTTTAAAATTGGCAAAACGGATGTGGACTGACTCGCTGCGCATGGTGCCGTGCAGCAGCAGACACCATGCAAACAATTGGCTCACCGCCGTGGCAACCGAGGCTCCGGTAACACCCATGTCCAGAACAAAAATAAGGATAGGGTCGAGCACAATGTTCAGCACCGCACCGCTTACAATGCCAATCATGCCGAAATGCGCATTGCCCTGTAGGCGCAACTGGTTGTTGAGCGTGAGAGCCGACATCATGAAAGGCGAGGCCAAAAGAATATAGCGGAGATAGTTGCAGGCATGAGGGACGACAGCAGGCGGAGCCCCCAGCAGCACGACAAGTCGGGGGAGCATCGGCAGGCCTACAAGAGCCGCAACAAATCCCACCATAAGGGGAGTGAAAAAACCCACAGCAGCCATGATGCCCGCATCGGAATAGTTGCGGCCGCCCAGGGCACGCGAGATATGGTTGCCGGAGCCGTGGCCAAAAAAGAATCCCACAGCCTGGATGAAGGTCATGTAAGCAAAGGCAATGCCGATACCTGCGGTGGCTTCAGTCGACAGCCTGCCGACGAATGCTGCGTCAACGACATTGTAGAGAGCCGTGACCACCATGCTGATCATTGACGGTATAGCAAGACGGAACACCAGTCGGGGTACCGGTGTTCCTGTCATTTCGCGTCGCTTGCTATCCAGATCGGCCATTGAAGGACTGAAAAATAAAAAGTGAAAAGTGAAAAGTGAAACCTCGCAGGGGTGGGCAAATCATTACCCCTATAATTTCACTTTTCACTTTTCAATTATCTATTCACTTAGAATCCCATGCCGAACATGCTCCAATACTTGGCTTCAAGTTGGCTCCAAGCGAACGATGTGTTCTCATACTGGTCGCGGGTGAAATTGTTGAGCGTGGCACGCATGTCGTCGATACGACCGAGACGCTCGAAACGGGAAGCCTCGCGTTCGATAGCCTCAAGACGGTTGAACGCATTATCCTCAAGGCGCTTCAACTCCTTGTTCATCGAACCCTTGGTGCGCTGCCAAGCCACCGTGGCCAGTTTATTGGCGCGACGGTATTTCCACAGAATGGCATCGGGATTATACTCCTTCTGGCCGCAAATACTGTAAGGCTGGGGCAGCTCGCTGCCGCCGCAGAAAATAGGCACACGGGGTGACTGACCAGGATTGTCGACCGACATCCAGCAGATACCTCCTACGCAGTCTGGCAACCAGTCGCGCAGTTGAGCCACGAAAGAATAGGAGCACCATGCCACACTCACCGTGCGACGGAACTGGACAGTCCCCGGAGCGATAGTATTCAGCGTACGCTGCATCGAAGAACTCAGCCAAGGATTGGCGATGGGGCTGATAATCGTGTCCGTATACTCTTTGCCGTTCTTGTCCTTCTGGGTGACGGGCATTTTGATATTCTGGCACATGTCCATATCTGTTCCCTCATACGTGCTGCGCAGCAGCTCCATCACCTTACGAACATCGACATTGTTGTCGGGTCGCACTGAAAAAGGAAGCTCTGTGGTGTCCATAGTCAACTCCAGCGAAGGGGCAAGGGCGTTGAGAATGAAAAACTCGCGTTCGCGGAAATTCTTCCCGTTGGCATAACTGCTGTTGAAAGCCTTCCAGAAAATGAAATCGCCCTTTCCATCCCATAAGCCATAGCGGCGGGCCACAGACTCAATATTGTCCGAACACATAAAATACTCCGTATTGCCTCGTTGCAGACGTCCGATGCGGGGAATATTGCAGCTCACCCCCACATGGTCGTCGGGAATGCGCTGTGCGGCCCACACACCGCCAATGTTATCCTTGCCTTCGCCCAGAATTTCCATCTGCCAAACCTCCTTTGTGTCGGCAATCGTGATGCACTCACCTCCGTCGGCGTAGCCGTACACTTTGATAAGGCTGGCGATGAGGCGGATAGCGTCGCGGGCGGTAGTGCAGCGTTGCAAGGCCACACGCTGGAGTTCCTCAATCAGGAACATGCCGGCAGGATTGCGCAGTGTGTCGGGACCGCCGAAAGTGCTTTCACCTATTGCCAGCTGATGCTCGTTCAGGCAGGGATAAGCCGTGTTGAGATAAGCATAGGTATGAGCAGCCTCGGGAATGGCACCCACCAGACGCAGACCCGTCGTGTCGCCGCGGAAAGTGGTGTGGAGCGAACCCTTGTAAACAGGATGGACAGTGCCCGGCTCATAATCAGCGGCAGGCTCCATATACATCCATGTGCGATAGCGGCCGTCGCAAGTGTGCGACGTCACAACACTTCCGTCGCGTGAGGCACGCTTGCCTACCATAATGCTGGTGCAGCTCTGTCCGTCAAACTCCGGTTGGCTAATCTCTTGTCCCACTGTGGTGAGGAACAAGGCTGTCAAGACGATCGAAAATAGAACTTTTTTCATGATTAATTATGTTTTTATGTTTTCTTTTCTTGATATATTGGGATGATTTTTAGCGATTGTTTTATGATAAAACCAAGGGTTGGGATTCGTGTTGGTGTATTATTATTCAAAACTCAATAGATTCAGCAACACTTGGGCGGCAGGTTGGGTGAGCGCGTCGGGGAAGTCGTAGTCGGGATGGTGCAACTCGGGTTGCTTTTCGCCTGACCCAATGCCGAACATCGCACCGGGGAACACTTGCAGATAATTGGCAAAATCTTCAGACCAACGGAAAGGGGTGAGGACATGCCACACAGGACAGTTGCAGTGCTCCTCGATAAATTCCACCATGGCCGAATTGTTCTCGGTGGCAAGGAACGGGTCGCGCAAGGTTTGGGAAACTTGCAGGTGATGGGAGGCTGCTATCTGCGATACGATCGTGTTGGCCTCGGACAACAGTTGCTGCATGGTGCTGTTGGTATAAGCACGGAGGGTGAACATGATGTCAGCATCGCCTGCTGAAGTGCCAAAGGCCTCTTCGCCCAGATTGACACAAATAAGCGTTGATTGGCGGAAGCGGTCGGTCGGAGCGTTGGCAGGGCTGTTGAGTCGGTTGAAAGCCTGAATGATTTCGGCTACGGCAAGCCCCGGGTTGATGCCCTTTTCGGGAGTGGAGGCGTGGGTATTGCGGCCAGTCAGACGATATATGACACCTGTGGAGGCGGCAGCGAAAGTATGGTAGTTGAGCACGGCCGTGCCGAGGGGGAATCCGGGTAGATTATGGAATCCGAAGACGGCCTTGATATTGTATTGTTGCAGGATACCTGCATCGAGGATTTTCTGGGAGCCCGTACCCGTCTCCTCTTCGGGTTGGAAGACGAGGATGACATTTTTACTGTCAAGCAACGAGATCTTTCTATCACCTATCCATTCAGCCAATTGAAGAAGCACAGCGGTGTGGCCGTCGTGTCCGCAACGATGTCCGATAGGAAGGGCATCGATATCGCCCCGGATGGCTACTGTGGGATGAGACTGGTCGTTTCCCCATACAGCAACCACACCGAAACCTCCCACATGAGTGAAGACATGGTCGGGATGGCAGGAGGCAAGCTGGTGCACTATCAGGTCATGGGCGTAATGTTCATCGCCCGAAATGCCGGGATGGCTGTGCAGCTCTTGCCGTATGGAGGTATAATCGGTCATTTAAGAAATGGCTATTCGTTTTTTAAAATCAGTTCTTTAAAAGTGTTGCCCCGGTGTTCGAAATTGGTGAAACTGTCATAGCTTGCCGCTGCGGGCGAAAGGAGGCACACCTTACCCCGCTGGGTGTGGGCAAAACACCATGCGACAATTTTGGCATAATCGTCCTCAAGCAGGACGTTTCTCCCCTCAAGAGGATTGGGCGACAATCCTTGCCACTCCTGTATCATACGCCGTCCCGCCTTGCCTACGAATACAAGATTGCCAACCTCGTTGCGGGCAGCGAGGCATACGGCCAAGGGACTGTAGTCAATTCCCCGGTCGAAACCGCCAAGAATCAACGTGTGGGTTTGCGGCAAGGCTTGCAACGCCGCCATAGTGGCCTCGGGTATGGTGCTGATAGAATCGTTGTAGAACGTAATACCCCTGAATGTACCCACTTGTTCGAGACGGTGGGGGAGACCCTGAAAAGAAGCAAGAGCCTCTGCAAAACAAGACGACGACACCCCCATCAGCGAAGTGACCTCCCTCACAGCAAAAATATTGCAGAGATTATGGTCGCCCTGCAGGCGGGTCGGCATACTCGCGACATCCGACTGGCGCGCTTCACGCAGCGAATAGGCGTGGAGCGACGAAACCACCTCTGAACGGAACTCCGAAACCATTGCAACCAGGTCGGCACTGTCGGTGCAATAAAAACAATGGTCGCCTTGTTGTTGGCGCAACATCATCTGCAACTTTGCCATCCCATAGCCACGGTAATCATGGTAATGGTCAAGATGCTCTTGATAGAGATTAAGAACAACGCCGATATGGGGACCGCGATGGATATTCTCAAGCTGGTGACACGAAAACTCAGCCACAACCATCGTCCCTTCGTTCATCTGGTCAACAACGTCGAAAAGTGGAATGCCCATATTGCCCGCCACCAAAACCTGCCTCGAAGGCATAGCCGAAGCCAGCACATGCCCTAACAACGCCGTGGTGGTACTTTTGCCCTTCGTGCCCGTCACCCCCACCGTCATATCGCCAAACACCTGCAGAAACAAATCCGACTGCGACGTGACCTTTTCCAAATTGCAGCGTCCCTCCAACTTCATCATAGGGATGCCCGGCGACTTCACCACCAAGTCATACTCCCTGCCGCAACGCCTCGACTCCTCCAAACAGGCAATGATCCCCTCGTCATCCCGTGCAACAGTTATCTCCGGCAACGGGGTGATGCGCTGCAGCAGCGCATGCGTGCTCCTGCCCTCACGGCCATACCCCGCAATCAAGATGCGGCGGCAACCCAACAGACTATCCAACAATCGCTGCCTGAACATGCTCAAGTAAAATATTAAACAAATCGGGCGGGACATTATGCTCCGCCTCTACACGCGACAAAGACACCCTGTGGGCACACGGGACGAACCCCCTCAAAAGCCGGGGACGAGCCGACCCATACCAACGCTCCAACGCCATTGATAACGCTGTCTTCACCTCATCAACAGTCCCCACACACTCAAACGGCTTCTTGTCCCCTCTGCCTATTAACTCATCGAAAAAAAACTCTAACGCAGGGTCATCCAGCAAATCGTGCCCGAAAATAGACCGGAGACGCGACGGAGGTATAAAAGGAGAAAGAATGATATACGCAAAAAGACACTTGGCACATCTCCCGCACCACACATCCTCCTTGCTGCCCGCATTGCAACTGCGGAACACATCGAAATACTTCGGATAATGGCTAAACAACATTGCAATCTGCAACTCCGAAAGTGGACGGAGAAAACTGAAATAATTCAGCCCTGGCGACAGGAACTCCCTCGTATACCTGCGGAAATCATCCTCAAACCCCTTGCTCTTCGAATACTGGTGATTCACCGTCGATCCCGCCACTGTAGCCTCGTTCGCGCTCCACTCGTTCGAAAGCGCAATATTTGGGACACCGCTAAGCTGCGCAGCCAACAACGAATAAAACGCCAACATCGCACTGAACGGAGTGTGGCCGTTCAAACACCCCTCCCCGTTCAACCTCAGCAAAAGCGGGTCAATCGTGCGTTCAATCACTAACGCATCGTCCAGCTCGTAGCCTGCCGCCTTGATACAATTAATCGTTGCACCGCGCGGATTCATAATCAGCGGAACCGTCGAAAACCCGTCGCCATCCCTCCCGCTCAGCAACTCCAGCGTAACCACCGAATCCTTTCCTCCCCCTATCGGCACAAGAAAATCCCTCCCCCTCGCCGGAGTAAAAGCGAACGGTCCAGGACGCACACCCTCCTTCCGGCACACAATCTCCATAAAATCGTCCAACTTCGCATCAATCCCGTTGATATAGAAAAACTCCCCCAGACCGTAATAGAAAGCCCTCATCCAGAACCCGATCTGATCCTCCGAAAGACATCCGCAAGCCACCACAACCCGCCGAGGGCAAAAAGACTTCCAGTAACTCACCAACTCAATCATTCCGATATTAAAAATCAGCAAATCCGTCAAATCACCCACAGACTCAAAATGAAGGAATCGCCGCGAAGGGATAAAAGCCGTCGGATTGAAAACATAATCCCCAATGCGAAAGGTAAAAACGATGTGCAGCCCATCGGACTGCACATCGTATAGGTAACTTTCATAGACAAACTCAGGGTATGTCTCGCGGAAAGAATTGTATTTTGCCAGATTCGACATCCTATTCGTTCACATCGGCAAGGCAAAAAGCCTGATTATTTCAACTTGAACTCAGTAACACCGATAAGGTTGCCGTTCGCATACAGGTTCAGTCTGTACACACCCGCTTCAAGCTCCAACTGGTCGTCACAACTCCAACTCATCTCGAAAGGACGGGTCTGGCCAGTGAACTCATAAGCTTGAACCATGGTATAAGTGGTACGGACACCGTTGGCATCGAATTTCTGCTCAACAGTTCCGTTATGCAGCACAGCGTTCGAAGGAGAAGTGATGACAGCGTAGACAGTGATAGTGCCAGGCTCTACAACCGAGTTGCCCATCAGATAGCCCTCAATGCGGAAAGCGTGAGTGGCCGATGCACGCGAAGTGGGTTTGCCGGTGCCGTTGCTGAGGCGTTTCAGCGGTGTGACATTCAACTCTGAAGTAGAGAGGACCGATGCACGGCTCACCTTGGCAGCCATCTTGGCGTTCTCAACAGCAACATTCTCTACATTCTTCTTCATTGTGTTCACCTCGCTGCGGAGACTGTCATTTTCATTCTTCAGGATAATATTCTCAGCGCGGAGACGCTCAAGTTCCTCATAATATTCGTCACATTGAGCTTGCAGTTGTGCCAGTTTCTTGTTGATAGAGCCTTTGGTTTTGGCAACAGAAGCCTTGGTTTCGGCCTCATTGTTACTGGCGTTCTTGGCGGCGTCGTTAGCCAATGCAGTCTGTTTGGCGAGCTCTTCTCTGAGACGGTTGATTTCATTTTGCTGGTTGGCAACTTGATTCTGCAGTATCGACACTTGGGCGGCATATTCGGCGTTAGTGGTCTTCTCGCTCTCAGCACGTACTCCCATCAGGTATGCCACATGGGCTACTAACGAATCGTTGATATTGGTGAGAGCCACCTTGTCGTTAGTCAAAGCAATGATACGGTTCTCTTGGTCCTTAACCAACATCTGTAAACGAACCAAGGCCTCGCGATCGGCATAACCGTCAGCGGCTTTCAGTGCGTTGAGTTCATATGTCTGTTGGTTTAGACGTTCTTGCAAGCGGTTGATTTCAGCCTTACGGGCAGCAAGTTCAGCATTCAGTTTCTTCAGTTTTGCACTGTTAGCCTTGGAACCGGAGCGAGTGGCCTTGACATTGCGGTTGCCCTTTGTTCCGGCATTGTTCAGTTGGTCAATCAAACGCTGGATTTCGGCAGCCTGAGCCTGGATGGAACTGTCCTTCTCGGCCAATTGGCGGGTATAGTCGTCACAAGTGGCTTGCATTTCCTGATACTCTTTCATAATGTCGTTCAGGCGGGTCTGCATTTCGTTGACAGTGGGTCCATTTTGTCCATTTTGGTTGCACGAAACAAGGCAACCGACAGCCAAAAAAGTGAGTGCGACTACCTTGAAAATAGATACCTTTCTCATTGTTTTCATTGTATTTATGTATTTAAATTTATCTATGTGAAAAATATTTTGTACTTTTGTAATCGAATTGCAAAGATAAATCTTTTTTTTTGAATAGACAGTTTTTCAATAAAAAAAATATGAGACAACCGAAAAGACTTTCAGATACTCAGAGAAAACAGGTATTCAGAAGAACTGAGTATCTGAAAAGCGGACAATATGGAGATCCGTTTATTTTTTTAATTGTAATATTCTTTTCGGCACTATTCTTTTCGGTACCACTTAAGGCTCAGGATAAAGAAGATGGGAAATTGCTATTGGTGCTCGAAGGCGGTGTCGGATTGGGTTCATATCGTGATTTTGGTGCTTCGCCTTTAATAGTACGAGGACCTGAGTTGTGTACGGCACTGAGTGTTGAGAAAAGAACTAAAAACTGGCTTTTTGATATGGGTGCGGGACTCTCGGGAGGTACTTATGGCTATCGCATCCATCTGAGTTCTTTTTTTACATACGGAGGGCAACTCTCAGCCTATACTGAGTTGCTCCGATCCTTCTATTGTCGGAATGGGTGGCAGTTTTGGTGTGGTGCGGGAATCGATGATTTGTTTGACATTCGTTACAACAAACAGTTAAGCAATGCCAGTGTTGGAATGTCGAACTTTTTCAGACTGCGTTTGTCTGTCCGTGCTGAATATTCTTGGAATAGATGGTGTGGGTATGCTCAGTTGTGGACAGACCCTGTGGCATTGTTGCTCCGTCCAGGATTTTCTTATATTAATAATTACGATAGGGATATAGCCAATCCGGTGGGCAATGCTTTCGATCAGTATGAGTGGTATGTGTCGGGACTTACGGGTATTGCTTCTCGGGTGGGGGTGCGCTGCCGCCTTGATGCGGGTAATGAGGTAGGGGTGGCTTATTGCTGGGGGTATTTGACTTCCCGTGTTTCGTCCCGGCCCGGTTTGGCGCCTTGGCGTTTCCAGCAGGCTGGTCATGGATTAACTTTTCAACTTCTTTTTAACTTATGAGTCGTTTTTGTTTTTGCCGTGTTTTGCCCGGGTTGGTGCATTATGGCCGACGTGTTTTTCGGAACGTTGTGGCGCCGATGTTTTTTTTGTTGTTGTCGGGGGGTGCGATGTTCCTTGCCGCGGGTTGCGAGAAAGCTTTGATGAACGAGGGGGCCACTTCTCCGGTAAGTACTTTTGATTATTTGTGGCAGCGGGTGGATGAGCAGTATTCAATGTTTGATGTGAAGGGTGTAGACTGGTGTGCGGTGTATGATTCGCTTCGTCCAAAGGTGTACGAGGGGATGGAGGACGATAGTCTTTTCGCGGTTTGTGCGGCGATGTTGAATTGTTTGGATGACGGACATGTGAATTTGGTTGCGCCTTTCGATGCGTCGCGGTCGATTGCGGTTCATCGTCGTTTTTTTGCGGAGTCGGGGATTGATGTGAATTGTGTAGTGTTGAATTATCTTGGTGTGGGTTATCACAGCACGGGTGGTGTGGCCTATGGTTCGCTATGCAACGGGAAGGTGATTTATGTGTATTATGGTTCGTTTTCGAGTAGTGTGTCGGAGGCAGGGTTGCGCCGGATTGTCGCTATGTATCCGGATGCTCAGGGTATGATTCTTGATATCCGGGGCAACGGAGGAGGCGATTTGTCGAATGTTGTGCGGTTGCTGGGTGTGATGCGGTCGGAGGGGCAGGTGTTGTACAGCAGCCAGATTAAGGCGGGTGCGGCTCACGATTGTTTCACTGAGTTGGTGCCGACGTATGCTCCGGTAAACAAGGACGAGGGGTTCGGGCTTCCGGTGGCTGTGCTTGTGGACAGAGGTTGTTTTAGTGCCGCCAGTACGTTTGCCATTGCCACCCAGGCGTATGACAATATGTTTCTCATGGGTGATACAACGGGGGGAGGCCTCGGTTTGCCTACCATGGGTACGCTGCCCAACGGCTGGCTATACCGTTTTTCGATTACCCGGACTATCGCTTTGGACGGGAAGAATTATGAGAACGGTGTGCCGCCCGATATTTTGCTTAAGTTCGACAGGGAGGCTGCATCGACGCTGGGTCGGGACAATATCATCGACTCGGCCTGTGCGCTGATTACTAATTACGGTTCGTCGATTCGTTAATCTGTTTGTCTGTTGATATTATGCAAGTCGTTAAACATGTCAACATTAAAACTAATCTATCAATATTAAAACTTTCACACTTTCAATATTAAAACTTTTACACTTTCAAATTATGAAGATTCTTATTCGAGCCAGTTATCCTAACTATCATATGGTGCGCCGCTATGCTTTACAGGGACCGGATGTGTTTAATTGTGATGTTGACGATGCGGGCAATACGCTTGAGGGCAATAAGCCGGGCACGGTGATTTATTCGTACGACGGCGACGACACTAAGCATGAGTTGCCGCCGCGTTGGTACGATATGTATCTTTTGCTTAAAACGCGCGACAGCCAGAAGGAGCAGTTTTTGCGCTTGCTGATTGCGGAGCGCGAGGGTACGGCCACTTCTGAACAGGCTGCTCAGTTGGCTATGCATCGTACTAATTTCCGCAATGCTATTATTGATTATGTAGAGGCACACCCTATGCCAGACAATGATGAGCTGGTCACCCCGCTCACGGACAGGGTCTTTACCGATGATGAGATCAGCCATAAGGGACGGATGCTTCTTGAACTGACGCAGAATTGTTATCCAGTGCCGGACTTTGTCATCCTCACGGCTGAACTTTTCCGTCATCCGGAACATTTGGAAGATCGTCTTGCTCAGGCCATCAATTATCTGGAACAAATGACCCGTCTCCATATGGGCGACGATACACATCCGTTAGTGATTGCTATCCGTTGCGCCATGCCGCAATATATCCCGGGTCTTATGCCTACCTTACTCAATATTGGTGTTACACGCGAAGCCTACCAGGCTCTTGGGGCGGGTTTTAGCGAAGGGATGGCTAACCGTGTCTATCTCTCAACCCTCCATACCATCTGTGAGATGCTGGGTATTGAGCGTAAATACGAGTCTTCCGACATCGCTCTTGATCTTGAGGCGCAGAAACAACGCATCGCAGCTATGGAATGCGAGATTGTCAATTGTCGTGAAGACGGTCTCCGTCTGCTTACCGATGCTTTCTACCAAACGCTCCGGTTGGTGGAATATATACGGGATTTTTATATCAAAAACCAAGACCTTATCCTTACGTTCATGCAAGGAAAGCAGGCTTCGCCTTCGCTTATCTTGCAGCGTATGGTGTGGACTATAGGCAACGATGAATCTTATCCAGGTGTGTTGTATAGCCGTCACAGCCGCACGGGCAAAGGCTGCCAGATAGAGAGTTTCCGCGATATTTTCGGTGAGGAGATCATGACGGGCGACGTACATTCGGAAGACCTTGCCTATACCAACCGCGATGCTATCAAACATGACTTTCCCGCCGTTTACCATTTCCATCCGTTGCTTGTCAAGCTCGAAGAACGCTACCATTCGCCTGTGACCATAGAATTCGCCGTTGAGACACGTCCCCGCCAAGTCAGTCTCTTTTCTGTCCTCCAGCTCAACCTGTCTGAAATGACGGGTCGTGCCGCCCTTGTATCGGCTATCGACCTCCTGCATGAGGGTCGCATAAGCCCAACTCATGTGCTTGACATTATCAAGCCGTATCACCTCCGTCAGATTGTATCCAATTCGATAGACGAACGTTCTATGAAGAAACTCCAGTTTTTCGGCAAAGGTGTCAGCGTGCTGCCTCGTACTGCTGTTTCTGCAGTTCTCTGTTTTTCGGCTGCCAAGGCGAGGGAAATGGTCGCCCAAGGCCATCAAGTGTGCCTGTGTAAGGAGCGCTTTGTTCCGGAGGATACCCTCACTCTCCATGAGGTTCATGCCATCCTTAGCATGACTCCCGCCGCAATCCATGTCGTCACTGCATGCCGTGGCTATGGTATCCCCGCACTTCTGGATCTCCACAGCTACGGTATCCACTTCTTGACCGAACCTGACGGCACCGTCACTGTAGTCAACAGCGAAGGACAGCAACTCCATGAACTCGAAAAGATCACTGTCTCCAGTTACCACCAAACCATCTATAAAGGCGTTGCAGACTTCCGTCCCGCACGTTTCTCTAAATATCTGCAGGGCAAACATGTCGACCTCGCACCCGACGAAGTGCAATATTTCAATGAAATGAAGGAAGCCTATCTGGTTCATCAGGAAATCGTCAGTGCGCAGAAGGCCTCGGGTATTGACGACCTGGGTAAACTTGCGCGCCTTATCCGCTGCGAACTTCAAGACCGTCCGGACACCGCTTCGGGCATCGTGAACAATTGGTACAAAGACCACTCTGACCAATATGTGCGCCAAGTGCTTGAAAGCCGCATGGGTTCCCATCTTGACCAGTCGCGCGTTTTCAGTCTCCTCACACCTGACCACAAGGTCCACTTCTTTTGTGCAGTCTCTCAAGTATGCCTCGAACGCGGACTCTCAGGACTCAAAGCAGGCTCCTTCATGCTGGGACGTTTTGTCTCCAAACCTATCCCTACCTCCGTTTGGAACCGGCTCAGCGACCGGGTAGTTGCCTTTCTTGTCAACGAGTATGTCCTTTACGAGAAGTATACGCGTGTGCTGGAGGAGGTGGGTGAGATACGCCTTGCGCGTGCCCACAGCCGCATCGAATCGGAGGGTATGGACAGTATGGTGGTCGAATCGTTCGATATGCTTAATTTGGTGCCTCTGATTTGTTCCACGCACGACTGGTTGAATGTTGCCCGGGAGCTGGAATCAATGGAGCATCAGGATAACACACATCTCCTGGTTGACAAACTGTCGAGACCTATCGGTGAGATTTTCGACCTCTCGAACCCGTACACTGCGAAGCAGGTCAAGGCTCACGAGTTGACTCATTAACGTTTTCACAGTCCCGAAATGAAAGCTTTTGTCTTTGCCTTGCTGTTCCCGTTCGCGCTTGCCGCCCAAGGGGGTGGGGACACGGTATGCCCGGACTATAGGATTCTGAAAAACCTCCAGAACAGCCGCACTCCCGTGGGCAACACGCTTTGGGTCGCGGTCAGCAATTCTTTCGTCGTCTCACCCTTGGTTCCCATAACGATGGGTGTCGGGAGTTTGGTTGCGACAGAAACGCAATGCAAGCAAACGCTCTTCGCGAATGCCAGCGAGGCGGGAGCTGCCTGGCTTTTGAATGCTGGGTTGACAATGGGTCTGAAGTATTTTGTGGGGCGGCCTCGTCCTTGGGTGGCGCATGAGGGCGACCTTGTGTGTCTGCAACGGGTGGGCAGTCCTTCGTTCCCGTCGGGTCACACGTCGTTTGCTTTTACGTCGGCCACGGCTCTCGCTTTGCTTTATCCCTGCTGGTATGTCGTTGTGCCTGCCTATCTCTGGGCTACGGCGGTGGGTTTTAGCCGTCTTTATGTGGGTGCGCATTATCCTACGGATGTTCTCGCGGGAGCCGTTATCGGCACTGCTACCGCTCTTTTTGTCCACTGGGTGCACAATCGTTATCTGAACACTAATTCCCCTGCCACACCTCCCCCCGATGCCGTGGTCATCCCTCTTTCTTTTACTTTTTAAAGGAGAGTGGTGGATGCGTTGATGAATGTGTTAATGTATTACCCCAAATCGGTCATTAGGAGCACTGTCCTTGGTTCGCTCTTTCACCCACCCTTCGCCCTCCATTCTTCCTCAGTTCTCCTTCAGAAATGGGAGAACGATGGGAGAACGATGGGAGAACTGAGGGCTAAGGAGCGACGGAAGAGAGGACAAGCCTATATCGGTCACCGAAACGGAAAACAGAATAAAACGGTTATTATCAGCCTTTCCATTTCACTTGTCTCTGATTTACTCTTGAGTAGCCTCGGCCAGAGGTCTGCTTAGCCTAATGACCGATTTGGGATTAATGTATTAATGTGTGAATCGACTAACGAATTGACACATTAACGAATTAACGAGTTTAATTTGTGTACCAGTCTTTGAATTCGCTTACGCGGGCTTTGGGAACGACGATGCGTTCGGGTGTGTCTACCGACAGTGTGAGGGTGTATCTGCCGAGGAGCCACACGGAGATTTCTCTGATGGCGCTGTGGGCTACGATGAATTGTCTGTTGACGCGGAAGAATTGCGTGGGGTCAAGTTGCGCCATTAGTCCGTCGAGGGGGCGGTCGAGGGGATGAGTGTGTCCGTCGAGGGTCAGAGCCACGGTGTTTCCGTCTGTCAGGTAGATGCAGGCTATTTCGTTGACGTCGAGGGGCACGAGTTTGTCGCGGAGGGGGATGAGGAAGTGGTGCTTGTATTGACGGTAGTGTTGTTGCAGCATTTCTATGGCATGGTTCAGGGCTCCGTCGGGGTTGGGGAGGGAGGGGTGGAGGGTGAGGCGGTGCAGTTTTTCTATGGCGCGTTTGAGGTCGTCAGGGTTGATGGGTTTGAGGAGGTAGTCTATGCTGTTGACCCGGAAGGCTTGCAGGGCGTATTCGTCGTAGGCGGTGGTGAAGACGATTGGGCAGGGGATGGTTGTCTGGTCGAAGATGTGGAAGGCGAGCCCGTCGGCAAGATGGATGTCGAGGAATACGATGTCGGGGATTTTTGTTTCGTCGGTTCGTGAATGTGTTGGTTCGTTGATCGGTTTATACTTTGACGTGTTGTCGCACCCGGCGGCGTTGAACCATTCGACGGTTTCTTCGACGGTTTGGAGGACGGTGAGGATGGTTATGTCGGGTGCTGTTGCGGCGAGGAGGCGCGTGAGGTGTTGCACAGCTATGTTTTCGTCTTCGATAATCAGGGCGTTTGGCATATTTTGAATTTATTAAGGTGGGTTCTATTAATTCATTTTTGAGAGCGCGTGTCTCCGACACGCTGAGATGTATTTACTTGATATACCTAACACTGCATGTGCGTGGTTATCGAGAGTCTGCCTCTCCGGGGCAATTTATATAAGTCCTTTTAATACGTTAATCTGATTGACACGTTGACACATTCACACGTTCAAGAGGGGTATTTGGACGGTGAAAGTGTCGTGGGTTTGACGGATGACGATGTCGCGGTGGAGTGTGAGTTGGCATCGTTGGCTGAGGTTCCGCAGTCCGATGCTGCCGTGGGGGTCGGTGTGGGAGTCGTTTTTGGGTTGGAGGGGATTGGACACGACGAGGCAGAGGTTTTTTTCGTCAGCCATTGCGGAGGCGATGGTGACGGTGAGGGGATGGTTTTTGCTCACGATGTTGTGTTGCAAGGCGTTTTCCACTAACAGTTGTATGCTGATGGGTACTATTTGGGTTGAAAAGCATGCGGGGTTGATGCGGGTTTCGACCTGGAAACTGTCGCCATAGCGTATTCGCATCATAGCTATGAAGTTGTCGGTGAAGCGCATTTCGTCGGCAAGGGGGACGAGTCGTTGCTGCTGCATGATGTAGCGGTAGGAGAGGGCCAGCTGTTGGAGGTAGTGGTGTGCGCGGTTGTCATCGTAGCCTATCAGTCCGTCGAGGGTGTTGAGGGAGTTGAAGAGGAAGTGTGGGTCGATTTGTTTTTCGAGGGCGTCGTAGCGGTTTTGGATATTTTCGGTTTGTGTGCGTTCTTCTTCGAGGAGCATTCGTTGATGGCGTGTGAGGTTGTAGAGGAGGATGGTGATGAGGATTGCTGTGAGTGCCACGAAGCCGTCTTTGATCATGCCGATGTCGATGCGGATATCAATGCCTAAGGCTGGGGTGACACAGGCACCCACCCACGATGAGAGGATGCTGAACAGAGCGGCTATGGCGAGGGTGCCGATAATGGACCAGAGGAATGTCCTATTGGGGTTTTGCCGGTTTGCCGGGGCAGCGGAAAGATTGTGGAAAAGGTGGAAGTTGTACAGGAACAGCATGCAGCAGAGCAAGAGCATGTGGACAAATGTGAAGAGGGTGTGCGATGTGGAGAACGGTGCATACTGGCTGAAACGGAGATCGTCGATATGGATGATGCCTGTCAGTATCACTCCTGTGACTAAGGAGAACAGGAGGGCGTTGCGGGGTTTGAAGGGATGCTCAATGCGCAGAGGTGGAAAATGGGGCAATCGTTGGTTTGGGGACATGGCATATTTTGAGTTTGTTAATCTGATTAGCATGTTGACACATTTACACATTCATAATGTTGATTCGTCAATCTAACGTTGAACGAGTTGTTTTATTGTTCATGTCCAAAAACCCATTCAGGCGACACCTATTTTGAACCGTTTGGCTGCGCGGAGGCAGAGGCAGCTGGTGGCGAAATAGAGCGCGGTCTGCAGCCAGAGCATCAGGTATTCGAATTTCACTTCCGCAAGGGTCGCCCCCATGGTGTTGATACGGATGAATCCCTGTATGCCGTGGGTAGAGGGGAAAAGGTATGAGAACAGACGCCAGAATGATGGCATGTTGCATGAAGGCCAGATGGCTCCCGAAAGGAAGAGGAGTACCACGCTGAAGAATATACAGGTGATAATCCCCGTGTCGCGTTCGCGTACAAAACTGCAAACCGTCATGCAGAAGAAAACCGTGGCAAGCATGAAGGGGAGCAGGAAAACACAAAGGTCGCCGATGCGCCCGATATGGGGCAGGCCGAACCCCCGTGGCATAAGCACAAGGTCGACAGCCACAATGGGGAGGTAAAGCGCAAGGTATGCTAAGGCACGTCCCACCACTACGCGTGTGCGCCCTTCGAGACGCAGGTGCGGCGGGATAACGCGTAAAGTGCGGCGGTCTTCACGCGCGGTGCCGAAAAGAATTCCTATGCCGAGGAAAAGCGTTTGGTGAACCACAAGCACCAGCAGGGCGGGCACAAGGAAACTGGTGAACCCGCCGGCCGGCGAGTAAAGCTTCACATCGTCGAAAGGAATGGGTTGTACCAGTTCGTCGGCACCTTCGCCAGTAATGCCTGCAAGTCCATAGCGTTCCACCTCCACTTGCTGCATCTCGTCGAGGAGTACGGCACTGGTGCCCGACAAAACGCTGCGGTAATAGAGAAAACTGCTCATGTCGCAAAAGAGGCACACACGCGCTGTCTCCCCATGAGCGAGGCGGTAGTCATAGTCGTGCGGGAACAGAACAATGCCGTGGATGCGCCGCTGCTGCATCAAATGCTTGGCCTCGGCCATATTGCAACAATGATAGTCCACCCTCATTTCCGGTGTGGCATCAAGCTTGTGGATAAAACGGTGCGAAGCCTCGCTGCGCGACTCGTCAACCACTGCTACAGGCAGGTGGCGCACCAGCTCGTTCCGGTAAATGGCACCGAAAATAAGCGGGTAGAGAAGAGTGGCGATGAAAAAAATAAGAATCACACCTTTGTCGTGCAACACCCGTTGCACCTCGATGACAAACACATCCCAAATGTCTTTCAGTAGTCTCATATTCTCTGGATTCGTTAATCAATTGAACATTCACTCTTCACCATAAGTACAAAGTAGACGGCATCCGACCAAACCGGTAATCAGGAAGAGCAGCAATGCGCAGACCTGCACCCAGCACAACCCCATCCCGCAACCGAAAAGCGAAATCCGCGACACGGCCATATAATAATGACGCAAAGGGAACAACTGGGCAAGAGCCTGCAGAGCCCCAGGCATATTGTCCACAGGGTATGAGAACCCCGACATTGTGAACGCCAGCGTGCCGTAGATGGCGGCAAAGCAAGTGGAAAGATGGGCGTCAGGAATAATGCCCGACAGGAAAACACCTGTGGCCTGCATGGCCGTGACAAGCAGCAGAGTGAGCAATGCAACCAGCAGGAAACTGCCATGTAGCTCGAAACGGCACCAGCCGAACAACACCACATTGCCCAGTATCCCCATCGTTGTAAACCACAGCGTATATGGCGCAAGCTTGCCCAGTAGAGCCGGCAACGCATCCTCCCCGAGCCACTCGCGCAGCGTACCCGCCTTGCGTTCCCTGCCAACCATATAAACCGTCAACAGCAGCACACTCAACCCCAGCATGCCTGGCAGCATCGTTGTCAGTACATACGGCTGGTAATTAGCCGTGGGATTGCTGATCAGGTGGGAGTCCAATTCAATAGGCTGGATAAGACCCATAATCTGCTTTTCGTCATAGCCTTTCTTTCGCAATACCTCGCGTTGCACCGCACCCGAGGCCAGTTTGCTAATAGTGGCGAGCGACCGATAGCTCAGTGCGCCGCTCAACAAATAGGCGTTATTGCTGTACAGAGCCAGATGCGGACGGGTAAACGACAGAACATCGTTATAGGTACCCTTCGGAATCTCAAGAAAAGCATAAATTTCCTGCCGCTGCATGGCCAGCCGTGCAGCCGTGTGGCTGTTGTACACTGCCACAACACGCACTCCTTGCATCGCGTTGATCTCATGGCAGAGCCGGCGGGAAAGATAGCTGCCGTCGCGGTCCACGATTGCAATAGGTAGCCGTTGGGGCTGCCCTTCGGCCATGAGGGTGAGGAAGAAAATATAGCAGAAGACTATCCCCAGCGTGGTCAACAGCAAATAGCGTGCTTGACCCTGCCAAAGCAGACGTTTTATCTCCCGCCTCAATGCCGAAACAAAAACACCCTTGCCCATCTCAATTCGTTGTTTGTAATTCGTTAATCTGTCTATTCATTGGTCTGTTGATATGATGCGAGCCGTTGAATTCATCGACATTGATGTTAACATATTTACGCATCCCTTAGCACAATGGCTGTCATTCCGGGACGGGCATTCGGTATCGGCTCCGTCGGCACCAGTTTCAAGTCAAAGCTCTTCACATCATATTGTCCGTTGATTTTGGTGGCACGCCAGACGGCATACGAGGCCATGGCTTTCAGGTAGGTGACTTTTGCCCGGTAGGTCTGTTCGCCAAGAGCGGGAATCTGGATATCCACTTCTTTTCCTACAGTCAAATTCCCCAGTAAATCCTCACGCACACTCACCGAAATCCATGTATTGCTCATGTCAAGGATGGACATGACTGGCGAACCCGTGCCGATAAGGTCGCTCCGTTTGGCATAGATTTCAGCCACCTCACCGTCGCATGGAGCCAACAGGTAACGGTCGTGTACATAAGATGCTACCTCCGACACGGCACCTTCGGCCTGCTGTACCAAAGCTGCTGCCGCAGATTTGTCCTCGCTCTGGGCTCCTTCGCGGGCCATTTCGTATTGCAACTTGGCGGCGTTGGCTGTGGCCACTGCAGCGCGATATTGGGCTTCGGCTTCGTCGCGCTTTTGGGCGGAAACCACTTTTTTGTCATATAGTGTCTGCACACGGTCATACGACTTCTTGGCAATGTCGACACCCACTTCGGCTTTCTGCCACATCTCATAGGCCGAGGCGACCTGCTGTTGGCGGGCACCGTTCTTGGCTTTGGTGCTTTGTGCGTCGGCAGCAGCGCGTGCGGCGCGCGCCTGCTGCATCTTCGCGTCCACTTCGGGGCTGCTGATATACGCCAGCGTGTCGCCTTCGTGCACATGCTGTCCCTCCTCCACGTAGAGGAGGCTCAGGCGTCCGGGTACCTTGTTGGAGACACGGTACTCGTCGGCACACACCTCTCCGGTAATCATTTCAGGTTCGGGTTGGATGGCGAAGATACCTATTACGGCAACAATGACCACTACGGCAATGACCGTACCTATTCCCATCCATAGGCTTTTCTGTTCTTTATTCATAATTTTGAATTCGTTAATTCGTTAGTGTGCTAATCCGTTAATCCGATTCACGCATTGACACATTAACACGTTTACACATTCATTTATTTTTAATTCTCAACACTCTTTCCCATGGCTTGCATCAGGTAGAGATGGTCAAGACGAAGCTCGATTTCGGCATCAAGCACTTCGCTTTTGGCTTTCATCCATGCAGTCTGGGCGGCCATAAGGTCGGTAGAACTAATCACCCCTGCATCGAACGACTCGTCGGCAAGGCGAAGGTTCTCTTCGGCATTCTCCAGGTCGCTCTTGGCCTGCTGCAGTTTCACATTGGCAACGCGCAACTCGTGGTTTAGTTTGTTGACTTCGAGGCGTACCAAATTGCGAGCCTCCTCCATTTGGCAGGCGGCTTCGGTGCGTTTGTGTTTGGCGGCTTTGACGGCAAGGATGTCGCCAGGATGGCACAAGGGGATATTGACCACCACACCAGCAGTGAACATGCCACCGAAATTCTTTTGGAATCCGTTGTACATGTTGGGGTTGCTCACCACGTATGATCCGGTCACGGCCACGTTGGGCAACAGACCGGCACGGGCAATGTGTACTCCTTGGTTGGCAATCGCTTCGGCATCGCGGAGCATTCGGATATCGTTTCTGCGGTTGCAGATGGTGTCGAGGAGAATGTTGTCCACGGGCAAGTATAATCGTTCGGTAGTGTCTTCGACAAAGGTGTAGTTGCTGTCCGGGTTAAGCCCGCATATCTGGCAGAGAGCCAGTCGGGCCAACTCCACACCGCAGTCGGCCTTGGTCAAGTTCATGCGGGCTTCGTTGAGCTTGACACGCACCTTGGTCACATCGCCACGGGTGGCCACATCTGCCTCAAGCATAGCCTCAACATCGCTGTTGAGGGTCTCGAGCAGATTGTAATATTGTTTGGCCAGCTGCTGTTTGTGGAGGATGGAATTATACTGCCAGTAGGCAGCGTCGACGGCAATAATCAGGCCGTCGTACACCTTGTCGCCCACAGCTTGCTGCAGGTCGCGATTGTATTGCGCAGTTTTATAGAGTGCGGCGAGACGCCCTCCGAGGAAAACGGGCTGGCTGACGGTGACGCTTCCGGCAATGATATTGCGAAGGTCGAGGTCCATGGCGTCGGTCACCTGTCGCCCCATGTTGTTGAGGTTTTCTTCAATGCGCATGCCACCGAGGTTGTGTACTATGCGTGTGGCCAGTTCGGGGTCGGTGATGCCTATGTTGGTCAAGAAGTCGCTTAGGGTGGCGGCAATGTCGCCCTCCACAGTGGTGCCGATGTGGTTGACATCGTATGCCTGCTGGTCGCTGAGGAGTTTGACACTTTTTTGGTTCCAGATGTAGGTGCCGTTGGCGTCCACTTTGGGAAGGAATTGGCAGAAGGCCATTTTTTCCAGAGCTTCGGCTGTGGCGATGCGCTCTTGGGCGGCTTTGAGTGTTGGATTGCTTTGAGTGGCCAGATAGCGGCATTGCGACAGGCTGAATGAGCGTTCGGGCTGTTGGGCTGCGACGGTGAGTGCAAGCAGCAAGGATAAAATGGCGGTCAGTGTTTTTCGTATCATATTTTGAGTGATTTTGATTCTGCAAAAGTACCACCTTTCTGCCACATGGAGAAGGCTCCGTGGTCTGAAACGGCAAAAAAGAGTCCCGAATTGCTCTTTTCTTGGATTGAAAATGAAAATTGCGAAATGTCTTGAATATGTTAATTCGTTAATCTGTTAATTCGTGAATCGGATTTGCTCATTTAATAACCGTTTTATTCTGTTTCCCGTCTTGATGACCAATAAGGGTACGGCCGCTCCGCCTTCGCTTCTTTGTCCTCAGTTCTTCCTTCGTTCTCCCATTGAGGAAGGAGAAATGAGGAAGAACTGAGGTCGAGCGGTGGATGAAAAAGCGAGCCAAAGACAATGCGAAAGGGTCTTGGGCGCAGGTTGGGGAAGATTCGTGGAGGTGGGTGTGCGTTGAAAAGGGATGACAGAAACGGTGGAACCGTTTTTGTTGTGCCCCGACAACGGAAAACCGGAGTAACCAAAGGGGACTTCTATGAATCACCTCAAAGAGGTGAGACTAAATAATACGGTACAAGCCGAAGGCGCAGTGCCAGGACATTCAGACATAAGGAAACTGCGTCCCGAAGTGCCGAGACATGTATACAGAATTTATAGGATTCGCCATAAACCATTTCGGTGTATGCAGGTCGATGTGATATGTGTCGGGGCAATAACTGGATAATGCCTGATGACCGATTGGGGTTGAATGGTCAAATGCCTTTGTGCAACTGGGGCACGGACGTTTTTGTCCCGGGATTGAGGGGCCTTTTGAATTGGTTTTGTCCGTTAATGGTTTTAACCGTTGATACGATGCTGGTCGTTAAATATATCAACATTGCATATGTCAACATATCATCATTCAAAAAAAAACCGTATCTTTGCAAACTGAATTGAAAAACGGTATTGGCTTATGACTAAGTTTATCGGAGCTCATGTGAGCGCGTCGGGCGGCGTAGGGAACGCGGTCCTGAATGCCGAGGCCATCGGGGCTACGGCTTTTGCCTTGTTTACGCGCAACCAGCGCAGTTGGGTGAGCAAGCCTTTGGAGCAGGGGGATGTGAATGGTTTCAAGTCGCTGATGAGGGAGCGTGGTTTTGACGCCCGTTATGTGTTGCCGCACGACAGCTATTTGATTAATCTCGGCTCGCCGGACGAAGAGACGCTGGCCAAGAGCCGGGCTGCTTTTCTCGACGAGATGCAGCGGGCGCAGCAGTTAGGACTGACGATGCTGAATTTCCATCCGGGCAGCCATTTGAACCGGATGGGTGAGGGGGAGTGTCTTGACCAGATTGCCCGCGAGATTAACCTTGCCCTCGACCGGACAGAGGGAGTGACGGCGGTGATTGAGAACACGGCGGGACAAGGAACGAATCTTGGCTGGCGTTTCGAGCACATTGCCCGTATTATCGAGGGTGTGGACGACAAGAGCCGTGTGGGTGTGTGCATCGACACGTGCCATACGTTGGCGGCGGGTTATGACATCGGCACGGAGATGGGCTATCAGTTCACGATGGAGGAGTTTGACCGTGTGGTGGGTTTGAAGTATCTCCGCGCGGTGCATCTGAACGACAGCAAGAAGGGAGTGGGCAGCCATGTGGACCGGCATGAGAGCCTCGGCCTTGGGTTGATGGGAAGGGATTTCTTTGTCCGCTTTATGAACGACCCGCGTTTCGACGATATGCCTATTATCCTCGAAACTCCCGACCCGGCACGCTGGGCTGAGGAGATCAAATGGCTTTTCCAACTAAAAGGAGAAAACTAAAAAACGATATGGCCGCTCAGGGAGAGCTGATAACTAAAAACTTAAAACATAAAACTAAAACGGGTATTGCCTTTTTAGTTTTTACCTGTTGTTTTTTAGTTTTACGGGCTCAGCCCACGACTGTCCACGACTATGAGTTTACCACAGGGGTGGACTCGTCGCTGTGGGTGGACATGACGGTGTCGACCCCATGGGTGCCGTTGATTGTATGCAGGTATCAGTTGCCTTTCTCATTCTTTTTCTACGACAGGGACTATACGGCGGTAGATATGTATCGTGACGGCTCATTGAGCTTTCCTCCTTCATGGGACAATGCCCCATACAATTACTTTCCCAATCAGTTGGGGCAGGTCGGGGTGCATGCTACCGGCATATTCGGATATCGAAACGATTATACGAACGACTATATGAGCAACCCTGGTTTTGTGTATATGCGAAGTTTGGAGTATGGCAGCGAGGGTCACCGTGTGGTAGTTATCCAAATGGGGAGTTTTCTGAATCACGATGTCGTGAACAATTTTCAGATACATCTGCATGAGGAGGACTATTCGATAACGATAGTGTATGGCGAAAGGGCATTTGCGGGCAGCACGCCAGTGGGAATCGGACTGCTGTTTGGAGCCAACCTTGCTGCTATTGTCAACCAAAACAGCCACACGGTGTCGACTCAGGCCACGGGGACACCACCCACCTCATGGCCGGGGCAATATCGTTATTATCGTTTTGTGCCGAGTGATTCGATATGTCCCATACCGAGAGATTTTTCGGCAGAGCTTGTATGGGAGAGTGAGAACGACGACATCCGGCTGACATGGAGTGATTGTTCTGTGATTGACAGTTTCAGGGTGGAGTACGGTCCCACGGGTTTTGCCGAGGGGAGCGGCACCAGTATGATGGTGCATGGAACGCAAGTGGTGATACATGATTTGCACACTGCGGAGGAAATAGAGGTAAGGGTGTATGCACAATGCGCTCATGGCGAAAGCGGCTATGCCAGCGATACAATTATCCCTTGTCCCACACCTGCGGGTCTTGTAATGTCTAACGTCAATTTGACAAGTGACGATCTAATTCTTAAGTGGGATAGTCTTCCCCGTTATCATAGCTACAGGGTGGAATACGGACCGCCCGGATTTGCCGAGGGAACAGGAACCACGCTGACTTCGAATACCGCGTCGGTATTGCTGCCGACACTGTCTCCAGATGAAGATTTCGAGGCGAGGTTATATGCACAATGCACTTATGGCGAGAGCGACTATATCAGCCTCTTGTTCCACGTCCCTTGTCCCTTGTCTGACAATAACAAGATACATTATGCCAGCCTCCATTGTGATGGTGTAAAGTGTTGTACGGGAACGTTCCATAACCCTGCCGATGTCAGTTCGCCGGCAAATATTCTTGACTTCGGCAGTGATTCGTCAGCATCGAGACACACTGTACACAGCGACACTTCGGAGCGTGACCCGCGTACGGGCAATAGGCTGCGTACTGTGCCTGAGGGGTTCTGCTCTTCGGTCCGGTTGGGCAACTGGCTGGGTGGCGGGGAGCAGGAGTCTATTTTCTATACCATTGATGTGGATACCAACGAATTTGACTTGCTCATTCTCCGCTATGCGCTGGTGGAGGAACAGCCCTATCACGCCCCGTTGGATCAGCCTCATTTCGACCTTGACATCACTACGCCCGCAGGTGTCAGCATCAGTCCCTGCTATCATGGCAATTTCGTTTCGGGCGACTTGTCGGGCTGGAACAGAGTGCCGGGTCTCGTTGAGGTTCTTTGGCGGGATTGGGATGCTGTGGGGGTAGATCTTTCCCCCTTGCATGGACAGACTATTGTCGTCGCTCTTTCAAACTATGACTGTGCTTACACGGCTCATTACGGCTATGCCTATTTTACATTGCAGACTGGTACAAAGCGCATCCTTGCCGAGAGCTGTGGCAATGAGATTGTGAACACGTTCCGCGCTCCACAAGGATTCTCCTATCGTTGGTATTCGGCATCTGACACGGCCACGACGCTTTCGACTGCCGACACGCTTCATGTCTCTACAGCAGGTGACTACGGTTGTCAGGTCTCATATCGTCTTTCTGAGCAGGTGTGCGGTTTTAGCCTCTCTACTTATGCCGGCGGGCGTTATCCGGTGGCAGCGTTCGCTTTGCAGCTGCTCGACTCGTGCGGTGCTCTGTGCCGCTTTGCTAACCAAAGTGTTATTTCGCGTGATAGTGCGCACACTCAATTGACCGATTTCCCGTGTGAGGAGTATTTGTGGTGTTTTGATGACGGGACAACTTCCACGGTTGCAAATCCGGTGCATGGGTTTGATGAAGGAGTACATACGGTGACCCTCTACGCCATGCTTGCGGGCGGAGCGTGTGTGGATTCGGTCAGCCAGGCGTTCTCTGTCGTTTTTCAGTATGATACTGTCGATGTCGCCATTTGTGAGGGCGATGTTTATCGGTTTTTCGGACAGGAGCTGGCCGAAGCGGGAGAATATGTGCATGCGGATGTTTGCCATCATACAACGCTTCACTTGCAGGTGAACCCTGTCTATGACACGCGGCTTTACGATTCTTATCAGCAAGGGGATGATTACTTCTTCGACGGTGTGGGTTGCTATCGTCCGGGGGTGTATGAAAGGCGGTATGTCACTGTTGATGGTTGTGACAGTACGGTAACGCTGTATCTCAGTTGTCTGGATGTAAGGGATACTGTGGTTTGCTCGTCTTCGTTGCCTGTGGAATGGGAGGGTGTGCCTTTTTACGGGGCGGGGAGTGACACGCTACGTTTTGCCTGTGCAGGGGGTACGGACAGCATTGTTGTGTTGAATCTCGGTGTTCTGCAGCAGCCGTTGCCGAGTATTGTCCCTGAGGCTTTCTGTCATGAGCCGGGTGGCTATAGTCTTGTTTTGCCCGACAGCCTTTGTTACCGATGGAGTTCGTGGCCGGAGGACACGTCTTTGCCCACAGGATGGGTGCGTGGTGGCGAAATGCCGAATCCTGTGTTGCTTTCGCCTGCGGACACGACGGTGTATGGTCTGGAGGCGGAGCGTTGCGACACGGTTCATTGTCCGTGGCGTGATACTTTTCAGCTTGCGCCTGTGCAGCCTGTGGAGGCTCGTCTTGCGGTTTTGCCGGATACGCTCGATATGGATAATCTCACGCTTACAGCGATTGACCATACATTGAGACCCCATGAGAGGCAGTGGTTTGTAGATGGGCTGCTTTCTTCTTCCACGGACAGCATGATGGTTTACTTGTCTTCCCTTTCGGAGGACAGTGTTCAGGTGATGCTTGTGGTGACGACTCCCGATTGCTTCGACACGGCTTATGCAACGGTGCCGTTGAGGATACAGATGCTTTGGTTCCCGAATGTCTTCACGCCCGACGAGCCTACCAACAATCTGTTTCGAGGCTATGGGGTAAATGTCCGTGACTACGACCTGAAGGTTTTCACCCGTTGGGGCGACTGCATTTTCCACACCACGGATATTAACCAGGGGTGGAACGGCACTTACCGCGGAGTGAAAAGTCCCATCGCGGCTTACGCTTATCTCTGCCACTACACTACGCTGGAAGGTCGCCGGGAGGTGGCAAAGGGTACCGTCACCCTGTTAAGATAAGACTATGACGCCTGTTTTAGTGGATTGAGTCGAGATACTGGCGCACATGGTCGAAGACTATATCGGCACGTATGTCGAAAGCTTCGCGCGAGGCGTACCCAATATGGGGCACACAGATACAATTGGGTGCTGTAAGCAAGGGATGGTCGGAGGCCAGAGGAGGCTCTTTCTCGTAGACATCTATGCCGGCACCGGCTATGCTGTGGTTGCTCAAAGCTTCGGCCAAAGCAGGGATGTCCACCACATTGCCGCGGGCAGTGTTGATAAGAATAGCGGTGGGTTTCATCTTGGCAATGCGTTCACGGCTTATCAAATGGTGAGTCTCGGCATTCAACGGCACATGCAGGGTGACGATGTCGCTCTGTTGCATCAAGGCGTCAAGGTCAGTGTACTCCACGCCCAGTTGCTCTACTTCAGTGTGGCGACTGCGGTTGTAGGCTATCACTTTGCAGCCGAAGGCAAGCAGCAGCCGGATGGTGGCGGTGCCAATAGCTCCTGTGCCCACAACACCTACGGTCTTGCCACGCAGTTCGCGTCCCAAAAAGGCACCGCGGCTTTCGCCTTGACGAGTGGCGGCATCGAGGTCGGTGATGCGCCGCATCACATCAAGCATCAGTCCGATGGCCAGTTCGCTTACCGCGGTGGTGGAATAGCCGGCGGCATTCTGTACGGTGATTTGATGCTCTTTACAGTATGCAAGGTCTATATGATCCAGCCCGGTGAAAGCAACTGAGAGGTATTTGAGTTCAGAACAGTGGCTCAATACTGTGGCAGGCAAGGCGATGTTGGAAATGACGGCAATCTCCGCTTGGTGCATTCTTTCCACCAAGGTGTCAGCATCCTCTTTGCGGTCCATGTAATATTCAAATTCATGTCCCTTTGAGTTCATTTCGCTTTTCAGCTCTTCAAAATGCTCCCGGCTTATGCCTAAGGGCTCTACGCATACAATCTTCATGGCTAATAAAAATTTATTTATTTCCGGCTTTTGGCCTTTTTCACGCTGAAACCGAAACTGCCGAGTTTCTCGCCAAGTGAGTAATATTTCCCATGCGAGAAGGCAAGGGGTTCGGCATGGTTCAGCTGAAACGCCCCAGTCGATTTGTCAATCAGTTTTTCGTCTGCATTCACTGCCACCACGTTTGCCAGAAACATGTCGTGGCTGCCCAGTGGACGTATATCTGTCACTTTGCATTCAATGTTCAGTGGACTTTCGGCAATCAGGGGAGCCTTTACTATCTGTCCCTTCTCAGGGGAGAGGTGCATCTCTTTGAATTTGTTGTAGTCTTTTCCGCTACGTACACCGCACCAGTCTGTCGTGCGGGCAAGCCGTGCAGTGGTAAGGTTGATGACAAACTCTCCTGTGCGTTTAATGATGTCGTACGAATGGCGTTCCCGTCTGACAGATATATAGCACATAGGAGGGTCTGTGCATACCGTTCCCGTCCAAGCAATAGTGATGATATTGTAGTTCTCAGGTTCATCACCGCAACTCACCATCACGGCGGGTAAAGGGTAGATGAGTGTGCCGGGCTTGAAGGGGACTTTCATGGCAGTGCGGGCTATTCCTTAAACTTTTTGTCCAGTTCCTCAATCCAGAAACGGAACTGCTTGTCGGTTTCTGCCAGGTTTGCAACGGTTTTGCATGCATGGAGCACAGTGGCGTGATCCTTGTTGCCGCACTGCAGTCCGATAATGGCAAGCGACGATTTGGTCAGTTTCTTGGCATAGTACATCGTCAACTGGCGTGCTTGTACAATCTCGCGTTTGCGGGTGCGCGACTGAATGCTCTCAATGGGAATGTTGAAGTAATCGCACACCACTTTCTGAATATAGTCGATGGTCACTTCACGGTTGGTGCTCTTCACAAACTTGTCGACCATCTGGCGTGCCAATTCAATAGTGATGTCGCGATGGTTCAACGACGACTGTGCCATAAGTGAAATGAGGGCTCCTTCCAATTCTCGGACATTGGTGTTAATATTGTAGGCGATGTATTCAATCACCTCGTCGGGCATTTCAACACCGTCGCTGGCCAGTTTTTGGCGCAGAATGCTCATGCGGGTCTCAACATCCGGAGGCAGCAACTCGGCAGCCAGACCCCATTTCAAACGGGAGGTGAGGCGGGTCTCAAGTCCTTGAAGTTCACTGGGGGCTTTGTCACTGGTAATGATAAGCTGCTTCCCAGCCTGATGCAATGTATTGAAGATATGGAAGAAAGCTTCCTGTGTGCGGCCAGCCTTGTTGCTCCAAAACTGAATGTCGTCCACAATCAACACATCAATCATTTCATAGAAATGGACAAAGTCGGATGTGGTGCCGTTTCTTCCGGCATCCATATACTGCTGCATGAATTGTTCAGAAGTAACGTACAAGACTGTCAGTTCGGGATGCAACTCTTTTGTCTTCAACCCTATGGCATTGGCCAAGTGAGTCTTGCCCAAACCTACGCCCCCGTGGAGCATCAAAGGGTTGAAAGCTGTCTTACCCGGCTTTTCTGCCACGGCATATCCTGCGGCACGGGCCAATCGGTTGCACTCGCCCTCTACATAATTGTGGAGTGTATAGGAGGAACTGAGTTGTGAATTGATGCGTACCTTTTGTATGCCCGGTATCACGAACGGATTGGGAAATTCCCTTCCGTCGTCAAGCTTCAAGTTCATCGGCACGTCGCGAGGTTGGTTCATGGTCGATTGCCTGCCGGTAGAAGGGATTTTTGTTGTTATTGGCTGCTCGGCGATGCTGGTGTCCATCACCACACTATATTGTAGACAGGCTTCGTTGCCCAGCGTAAGCTGTATGGCACGTTTCAGTAAGTCGGCATAATTCTGCTCCAACCACTCGTAGAAGAACGGGCTTGGCACTTTTATTATCAAAGTACTGCCATCCAGTTTCAGTGGAACGATGGGTTCAAACCAGGTACTAAAAACTTTCTCGTTCTCTTTACCCGTCAGATTGTCTTTGATAAAACCAAGACATTCTTCCCATACTCTCTGGTAGTCCTTCTCCATTACTTTCGTTGTTGTTTCGTTATTATAGCTCATTTTACTTTTTGTTTCGTGTTGTTTGTCAGAAACGGAATTTCTCCGTTTTTTCAAACAGCGACTTGTTGATAAGTCTTCGCCCTTCGCTGTCTTAGTATCACTTATGAAGCATCCTTGGTTCGCTGTTCATGATGCAAAAATGCAACAAAATTATCACCCGCCAAGGTGAAAAATAAATTTGCATTATTCGGAAAAAAAATGTAAAGCAAACCGTTCTCTACACCTCCTTCTTGATACGCTATTCTTTCAAAAAAACTGAAAAATAACTATTTTACATGTCTGACAGCCTTTTTTTCGCCCTTTAAAGATACGCTTTTTTTCTCGTATCACAAAATTTTTTTTCGGTTTTTCCCCCATTATCGACGTGTTTTGTTGATAAGCCAACCAACTTGTTGACCAGTAGTCCGATATTGACTAATATCTTTATAATGCTCTGTGATTCATATGTTTACTTTCTGTTCGCTCACAATGCACTGATAATCATAATTCCCCTTGGCATCCTTCGGCGCCCCCTTTTACCACCCATTTTTTTTAACTTCCTAATCCTCAAAAATATGGTTTTTTATCCACATATCTCGGTTCAAAAGTATATTTTTTTTCGGCCCCCGTTTGGGTTGGAAAAATCGGCTCTTTTTCCCCTCCATCCATGTTGGACAATCGTCGTAATGTACTCGCAACGCCAGTTTCCGTCTCTGCTTACCAGTCCAGTTTTCCTGTCTGCCCCCGGCTTAAAATTTTTTTTTATAGGCTTAAAAATATTTTTTATAAGAAAAACATCATTTATATTAAAAAAAAGAGTAACTTTGCAGATGGAAATATTACGGTAAAAAAACTGAAAAAATAATATAACTCTTTAAATTCAAATCAAATGAAAACAGCTTATAATTTCAATGCAGGTCCTTGCGTCCTGCCAAAAGAGGCCATTGAGTCCACCATCAATGCCATCCGCGACTTCGACAACACCGGTATCGGTCTGCTCGAGATTTCCCACCGTACCCCCGGTTGGGAGCGCACCATGGAAGAAACCCGCCAACTGTGGCGCGACCTGTTGAACATCCCCGCCGAATACGAAATCCTTTTCCTCGGTGGTGGTGCCAGCACCGGCTTCATGGATGTCCCCGCCAACCTCCTCAACAAGAAGGCTGCCGATCTGCAGACCGGCGTGTGGGCAAAGAAAGCCGCCAAAGAGGCTAAGAACTTCGGCGAGACCGTGATTGTCGCTTCTTCCGAAGACAAGACCTACAGCTACATCCCCAAGGGTTGGACCGTTCCTGCCGATGCAGACTACTTCCACATCACCACTAACAACACCATCTACGGTACCGAGATCCGCCGCGATTTCGACGCCAGCGAGATTAACAACGTTATGCTCGTTGCCGATATGAGCTCCGACATCATGAGCCGTCCCGTCGACGTGAAGAAATATGGTCTTATCTATGGCGGTGCCCAGAAGAACGTTGGCCCTGCCGGTGTCACCTTCTACATCGTCCGCAAAGACATCCTCGGCAAGATCACCGACCGCAAGTACATGAACCCCCTGCCCACCATGGTCGACTTCCGCACCCACGCTGCTGAAGAGGCTAAGAACATCTCCATGTTCAACACTCCTCCCGTGAGCGCTATCTTCGTCATGCACGAGACCCTGAAATGGGTTAAGGACACCATCGGCGGTGTTGCGAACATGAACAAAC
>JAEEGJ010007079.1_pt1 | contig 32756 bp, 24 predicted proteins | sample 8958761 | NCBI WGS metagenome assembly JAEEGJ01 (sample SAMN16246546, study PRJNA631951) | gut metagenome | biome: gut microbiome; feature: rumen; material: RS-attached | host: Bos | place: Iran: Karaj | collected 2018-10
ATCCGAAATACCGGACCGTCGTGGACTTCATCATCAGCGGCTCGCACGAGCGTCTGTGCCAGCTGGCGTTTGGCAACCAGAAGATCAACTATGAGAAAGGTGCCAACAACGGCTCGGTCCAGAGACGACCGGAAATCGAGCGCTGGGCATGCGATATGTATGATGTCCTCGCTGGCAGATTCGGGGAGGAGAACATCCTGTCGTTTGTTGTACATCTGGACGAGCGCAGCCCGCACATCCACGCAGACATTATACCGGTGACAGATGGCAATGACATCTCCTTCAACAAGGTCTTCGTCGGCGGGGACAAGTACGAATACCGGCGCCGAACGCTGGCCCTCCATGACCTCTTCGCGGCTGTGAACCGCAAGTGGGGACTCCAACGCGGAGACAGCGTAAACGAGACGCACCGCAAACACCACAGCACCGAGGAGTATCGCCGGAAATTGTCAGGGCAGTGCAGTACACTCGAGAGGGAGGTGGACAGCAAGAGTGCCACCCTCAAGACCCTGAACCAGCAGATCGCACAGGCGGCCAAGAGCATGAAGGGTCTCAACACGATGGTCTCCAACCTGGAGGCCGGAAGGGCCCGCATCGAGGCTGAGATAGACTCCATCCGGCGCTCGCTCTCCGATGACGGCCTTGGCACGGACCGGCGCGACGCGCTCCGGCAGAAGGAGGAGTCCCTCCAGAAGAAGCTGGACGACATCCTGGCAAAACTCGCCGACAAGCGTAGCAAACTCAAGGATGCTGAGAAGAGGCTCGCCGACCTCAAGCGCCAGGTTGCCGCATCGGAACAGCGGCAGGATGAGCTTCAGCACCAGATTAAGGATGCCACCTCGAAGGTGTCCAAGATCACCTTGAACAAGGTCGGGACGGAGGCGCTCTGGACCGTCCTTCGCGACTTCCAGGAGCTGAAGAGGACGCTGCCTTCCGACCGGCTCTCCGTCATCGACGACTCGCTCCTGGAGGACATGAGCCGACAGGGCGTGAACATCATCACGTGCGCGTCGCTCCTTTTCATGGGGATGGTAGACCAAGCCACGACCTTCGCCGAGAACAAGGGCGGAGGAGGCGGCCACGGCACGGGCAGCTGGGGACGTGACAAGGACGAGGATGACCGCCAATGGATACGGCGCTGCCTGGCACGCTCCCGTCAGATGATGGCGCCTGCTGGACACAAGCTCAAGCGCTGATTGCCACGACACTCAATTGAATTCAAGTAAAACCATTAACAACAGTATCGAAATGAAAAGACATTTGATAATCCTTTCCGTCCTCTGCCTGGCGGCTATGACGCTCCGGGCACAGGACACGACGGCGGTCCGGCCGGATGTCCGGATCCGCCAGAACTGCGACTGCGGATGCCACCAGCACCCTGTCAACGACTACGACGGACTGAACTCGCTCCGCCAGAGACTTGCCAACCCTTCCTGGGACGGGAAGGCCGAACTGTTTCGATCGATCGGCACTGGAATGAAGGTCGAGAATGGCAAGATCGTCCCGCTGTCGAAGAAATCCGAATCCTCCGATGCGGTTTCTCCGGAGACGTCTTCCGCGACTTCTGTACAGGAAAGTGCCAGCCCGCTGAAGCCTTATCTTCAGCAGATGGAGAGGGGAGAAGTGCCCATAGGTGCTCCGGTCTTCATCTACTTCCGTCTTGCCGGAACGTATGTCACAGACTCCCCGCAACTGCTCAGCGTGAACGCCGCTGCGGATCTGGCCATCGCACAGAACCTGCGCGTCCGGTTAACCGGCGCGGCTGATTCAGCTACGGGATCGGCCGAGAAGAACGAAGCCATTGCGAAAGCCAGGGCCGAACATGTAGCGTCACTTATGATGAAAAGGGGAGTGCCGGATGACCGGATTGAGGTACTGTCCCAGGGTGGGACAGTCTCATACGAGCCCCTGTCCGCCAACCGGAACTGCCGGATAGAGTTGTTCGCCGAGTAAAGAAGCGCCCCCATCGCAATGCGGTGGGGGTGTCTGTTATATCACCACATTAAGAGCAGATGGCACGGCAAACTCGACATCATTGAGGATTTCCTCCGTGACTTGGGAGAGATCCCAAAGTGCATCTTTCTTGGAATCTCCTTTCTTCCAGTCGCAGTACTCCAACTTGTCGTAGGGGAAAGTCATCATCTGACCGTCAGCGAAGCATAGGGAAAGATGGAAGAACTCATTCTCGCCATCATAGAGAAGAGAGAAGAACTCCATCGTTTCCACGATGCCCATCATGCAGGCGTTTTCCCTGCCTTCGATGGCCTTTGCGATGAAGATCCTGATATCGCCCCTTAAGACGTCGTAGCGGTTGTATGTCGGGATTTGGACAACCTTGGTCGCCGGTTTGGATATCTGATAGGTCTGACCGTCGATGATGACGAGACCCTGGGCCGCTTCGGGACGACCTGTGAGCAACTCGGAAACGCCTACCTGCAATGCATCGGCGAGGCCCTCGAGTTTCGAGACAGTGGGATTGCCCTTGACGCTGGAAAGCAGGTTGCTGACCGTTGTACCCATACGGTTCGCGATGTCGGAGAGTCGCAGGCCCTTGGCCTTGACGATCTCCCGGAGGTTTTGTTCTATGTTAGCCATAAATTAGTTCGATTCTGAAGCAAAGATATAAATTAATAATATATTATCCAATTTATACCAATAATGAATAATATATCATTCTTATAATACCAGTTCTAATCACTGTTTGCTATAGCGAATAGTCGTCCTTTATGTTGCCATATCAAAGGATATTCATAAATGACGAGGTCCATATGAGCGACTACGAATCATAGAGTAGAATACATATTTTTAGCATTAATCGGCTTTCTTGTTTTTTTTTGTAAATTTGCATCTAATAGCAAGAAAAGAGCTCGTTCATTTCTGATAACCAATGAATAGAGTCCTTATTTGGGTTGTCATTTGCGTCAGATTTGAATGTAGGGTTTTTCTTTGCCATGTTGGATTGAAGCAGGATAGCAAATAGAACATTTATTGTTGCGTGTGATGGCACACCTCTCTTGGGTAAGGGATAATTGTGTCTTCACATCAATAGATTTGATTATATGGCTCAGACGTTAATTGCAAATTCAGGCATTCAGTTTCTCTCTAAAGAGATACTTATTGATGCCAATGATGGTTTCAAACAAGTGTTTTATGAATGGTTTGACGAAGAACAAGTTGAACAAGTCTTAGAGTATGCCTATGAGATCAAGCAACTTGAAGAGTTCGTCCATTATTCAGACCTTCTTAAGTATGGTTTTATCGATGAGAACGGAGAACTAACTGAGGAGCCGAATGTAATTGCTGCTAATCCCGAGGTCCGTGTTATTCACAAAGGAGATATAGGGCTTTGTTCCAGCCTTTTCCGGATGCGTCTTGGAGACAAGAACAACTGTTCATTGTCAAAATTCATTAATGTTTGGCTTCCTGCGCCATATTATGAGATTGATCGATCTAATCGTTTCATGTCCGGGCCTTATAACTGGTGCCGTTTCAAGGTTATTCCTATATGCGAAGAGGCGGGAAAGATTAGGGCGAATCTTCTTTTTGCTTTCGACACCCATACGGAGTATAGATCAAACGATGACTATAATGAATGTCCCGTTTTCTTGGGTAATTCTGAATCTGAGAAGAAATTTAAATTGTGTGCTGCCGCTGATAAGCTGATTGACTTTTGTACGGGTAAGAACGATTGGATTCGTACTTATTTAATGAAATTAGCTTTTGGCACAGACGATATCAACAAGATTCCGCCACAAGTACAATACAAGTACTCTTTTCTTGCTTCTTATTACATGCTTGTAAGCTACGTGGCCCAAAAAGCGGATTTGCCTGAAGTGAAATTGATCCGCGATAGAGGTATTGAAGAGGTTAATGTCGAAATGATTATTGACATTGGTAATTCTCGAGCTTCCGCCATCCTCTTCGAAAATGCCGATTTTAAAAAGGTGCAGTCTCTGAAGCTTCAGAATTTTACTAAACCACTTCTTGAAGATGGTTCTCTGAACAGGACTGAGGATACTTTTGATATGCGTCTTGCTTTCAGCAAAGTCGATTTTGGCGGTAATCTAGACGGCAGCACGCAGTTTACCTGGCCAAGCATCATAAGATTAGGCCGTGAAGCAGAATACCTTACCCACGAGTCAACCAATATGGCTATTGGGAAACAAACTTTATCTACCTATTCGAGCCCTAAACGATATTTGTGGGATTATAAAGAAAGGCCGGAAGAATGGAGATTTGTCAACCTCAATGACACTCAAGACAGACCCCCGATCTTGAAAGGTATTACCAACTACTTCAATTACGATGGCCAACTTGATGTAGATGGCTATGGCACGGGGGCAAATTATTCCCGCAAGACTCTAATGACCTTTGCCTTCTTAGAGATTCTTGCCCAAGCGATATCTCAAGTTAATTCACATGAATATAGAGAGTTTAATGGGAAATTGAATACACCACGAAGGATTAATAAGATTATTTTGACATGTCCAACCGCCATGTCAAAATTCGAGCAGAAGTCGCTCCACTCTAGTTTAGAGGATGCGATCTTTGTTATCGATAAATTCAATAATAATGTTGATTCTACTGCAGTGCCGCTTAATATCTCTATCGAGCCGTCTCTAAAGCCAGATAGTGACGATAATACCCCCTGGATATTTGATGAGGCAACTTGTTCTCAATTTGTATATTTATATAGTGTCCTTGCTACTAGATATAAAAATAACGCAAAAGAGTTTTTTGATATCTATGGGAACCGAACAATTAATGGAAAGACTAAGAATGATATTGTAATAGGTTCTCTCGATATAGGTGCGGGCACTTCTGACATTACTATTTGCAGATATGAGTACAATGAGAGAAAATCAGCGCAATTGAAACCAATTCCCATTTTCTGGGATAGTTTTGATTATGCTGGTGATGATATGCTTAAGGTGCTCATCAATAACCTTCTTCTTGAGGGAGAAGATGGTATGCTCCAACAGTATCTGTCGGCAAAGGGATTTGAACAGAAGACTATTTATGCGAAGCTGTTCGATTTCTTTGGAGAGGATCACAATAAATTGTCATTCAGAGATCGAATGATACGTCGTGACTTTAACATTCAAGTTTTAGTCCCCATAATGTACTATTTCTTGAACTTATTAAGTCAAAACGAAAAATACAGAGAAGTTGGATTTGAAGAAGTGTTTTCTTCATCTAAGCCTAGTAGCTCAGTTGTAGAGGCATTCAATGAGAAATTTGGAGTTTCATTACAAGAAATCAAGTGGGTGTATGACGCAGAAAAAATGAGTCATCATATTGAACATGCGATGGATGGATTGATAGAGAATGTGGCGACAATAATGTATGCATACAATTGCGATATTGTCCTTCTCTCTGGAAGACCCACTTCATTACAAGTCATACGTAATGTTTTCTTAAAATATTTTGCCGTAGCACCCGATAGGCTTATTGCCTTAACACATTTCCGTATCGGTCATTGGTATCCATTTGCAGATAGAAATGGATATTTAGTTGACTCTAAGTCCATTGTCCCGGTAGGTGCAATGATAGCATATCAAGCATCTCATGCTGGTGGATTCAATGGTTTTTTACTGGATTTGAAAGAACTCGGCAATGGGATATCTCCGACAACGGAGTTCTTTGCGAAAACAAATAGCACCCGGAAAAACAGCAAATGGTTCATTTCTCCTGAAATAAGTAATGGCGATATACTAGTAGATTCATTCCCTGCATATATCGGAAGCAAACAATTTGATATAGCTAATTACCCTCTTCGCCCGTTTTATGTGTTCAACATTGATGATTCCAATATTGTCAAGAGGGTTAGGCGACAGTTCTATGACCTAGGTGAAGAGCTTACTCCACAAGAGCTTCAGGTAGTTGTTCAAAAAGAGAAAGAAAAGATTCTAGCTAAATGTCCATTAACCGTCAATATCTCTAGAGAAGATTACGCTGCAAATAAGGAAATGCTGACACTCGAGAGAGTTCTAGGAGACGACGGTGAGGAATTGAACATCAAAGATTTCAAACTAGAGGTTCAGAGCCTTAATGACCCGGAGTGCTATTGGTTGGACTCTGGTGAGTTTAATATTAATATTGTTGCGAATAATAGAGAAGTAGCCGAGTAGATTTATGAAGACACAAATTGACAAGCAACTAAAGGCTATCGACAAGGCTCTTCGGTGGATGCCGAATGTGCCCGAGGCAGAGCAAATGCAGTATAGGCAGGATCTTATTAACATCCGTCGTGAACTCAATAAAGTTCGCTATGCCGTTGAGGAGCATTGCTCAACCGCGGCTTTTGGAGAAAGCCAAATGGGCAAATCATACCTTATTAGTGCTATGCTCTCAAAACCTGGTGAAGCTTTCTGTGTTACAGATGCCTCGACGGGAACTCAGTATAACTTTATCAATGACATTAATCCCAGTGCGCCAGGATCTACTGTTGAAGCTACGGGGCTTGTTACACGTTTTACAGCTAACAATGATGACAAGAGTATACCCCAAGGCCATCTTAAAATTAGGATGCTAACGTTGGTTGATGTTATCCTAATTTTAAGTGAGGCTTATTATACTCAAGTCGTTGATTATGACAACTCTAAAATATTAAGGACTAGTGACATTAACGAGAGGCTAGGTGGTATAACTCTGGGAGATTATCGCGAAGAGACTATTCTATCCGAAGACGATGTCCTCGATATTGAAGAGTATCTGAAATCATTGTTGATGTATAATCGGGCTATTCTAAACATAATTGACTCGGAGTTTTTCCAGTTCATGCTTAAGAATATCCATCGTTTATCTGACGAGCAAATACTCGGCTCTTTTCATCTACTCTGGGATGACAATAATGATATAAACAAGCTGTTTGCGGATCTTGTCAAAGCTTATCGAGATATAGAGTTTAGTAGAAGCATTTATGTCCCGTTTAAATCTGTGCTTCGCAAACATGGTACTATGCTTGATGTCGCTCGACTTAATGAGATGTACTGCAAACCAGAGAATGAACCTTCTGAGTATATTCCGGTGACTGATGTCCGTACTGAAGGTGGCCTCAAGATCCAAACCCGTAAATCTTTTTTAAGTGCTCTGGCTGCCGAATTATACTTTGTACTCCCAGAGAACGTTGTATTGGATCATCCTTTCCTGAAGGACCTTGATATTTTGGATTTCCCTGGAGCAAGGCGTCCGGAGAAAATAAAAGCAAATGCTTTGTCTGAAGGGAACAATTTACCGACCGTCTACAGACGTGGTAAAGTTTCTTATCTGTTCAACAAGTATTCTTCCGCAAAGAGAATTAACTCACTGATGTTCTGCCACAATAACAATCAATCAGCAGAAAGCACGATGAGTTTTATTCTTAACAGTTGGGTGTCAAAGAATCTGGGGGATACGCCCAAACAGAGAGCAGATTTCATCAAAACGTCAAAAATATCGCCACTGTTCATTATAAGCACCTGGTTTAATAAGGATCTTGTTTATCATGATGAAGTACGTGGCCGCTCCGATCTTGACGAAAGATGGAGAAGGCGTTTTAACACGGTACTTGAGGGAGAAGTGTTGAAGTCTCTCTCTGAAGAGGGGGGGAATCATTGGTTTAACAACTGGTCCTCTCAACCATACTTTGACAATATCTATATGCTTCGGGACTATAAGTTCTCGAAAGAGTTTTATACTGGTTATCATCCTGGACCCGAGAACAAGTCGCCTGAACTTGCTCCGATTGTTCCGTCATCATACCCGGAGTTTATGGCAGATCTGAAGAAATCTTTCTGCACAGATGAGTTTGTAAAAAAGCATTTCTCAGATCCTGATGCAGCGTGGGATGATGCTGCTACGATTAATAAAGACGGAACATTGAGGATTATTGAATCTCTTAACCTGATAGCGCCAAATCTGAATGATGCTAGAGAGGCAAAGTTTAGTAGCGATGTCTCAGCCTTGGTTTCCAAATTACTGGCTCTATTAACTAATTATTACCATACAAATGACATCATGGAGGAAGTACGGAAAGCTAAGAAATTAGCTCGCCGTGCAAATTTGCAGATTGATGCTCAACTTGGACAAGATCCTTATTTCTTTGGCTATATGATGGATGCCATGATGCTGGATGAATCCGTGGTTCGTGAGTTGGTTCATAGCCTCCTGATTAATTACAAGGCGTCTCCGAAAATGACAGGCAAAGAATCGAACATATTCATGTCTGCAGGACTTAGCTCGGAGAATTCTAGAAGAGAGAATGAAGAATTATTAATGGAATATACTGCATCTGATACGGTTGAAGAGTGTCAGGAGGCCTTGGCTGAGATGGGAATTGATATGGCCAAGCTGCTATCAACTAAGCAGATGCAAGTTGGAATAGCAGAAAGCGTTGTCGAAGCTGTTGAGGATTATTGGTATAATGAAACATTGTCTCATTATGCTGTGGCCGTTCTAAAAGATAAGGTTGAATCAGTCTCAGGAATAATCTCTACATTGTATCGGTTGTACAAGCAATTAGGTATTAAAACCGACTGGATAAAGAAAGTCGATGAGTATATAAATAACTATGGTTCAGAAGGTGCTGTTGAGGTTATCTCTGACTACCTTTCGATGATGTTTAACAGAGTGTCTACTTCTTTTGGGTATGACTATTTTGATGCGGCAAGAAGGCAATCGATCTCGGACAAAAATGAGCAGTTCCGCCTTCAACTAAATGAAGCGCTATTAGCAGATGCTTCTTATTCTGTAGATATCTCATTAGTGGGTGATCTTGATTTGCAAAAACAAGTCTTGCAGCATTCTGCTTTCAAAGCAGAGGATCGGGAATTCCTTAATAGATTCCCTCAATATAATCGTGTGTGGCAATGGGAAGAAAGGATGAAAGCAGGATATGCATTCGCATGTGAACTTCCAGACTTTGACCCTATTGCAAATGAGGAGTTGGGGAGCATACTTAATGAAATAAAAGCATAGAATATGAGTACAGTAAAAGGGAAAAGCAAATTGTGCTCGACGCCCATGAACGGTGTTTCTGTTGAGAATATCGGAGGAATACCGTTTTATGATCGGTATATTGAGTTTGATCGACTGCTTCACAAGTATGTCATTGATAGAAGGTATTCAGATGCCTTCGCAGAACCTCTTTATAATCAGACTAATGGATCAATAGACTGGTATATCCCCAATCACTTGGCGACAGGAACTAGGCTTTGTGATTTAAAAGAGACAGTTGATTACGAGTCATATGCTAGATTAAGGGATTCTTATATTCAGTATTTCAAACGTTTGATGCTTGATATGCCAGAGCATGATCGGCAGTATTTTGATTGCATGATTAAATATGCTGGCTCTGACATAAGTGACCATACGACGTTTTGTTCTAATGGGAAGATAATCTTTGGCGTATGGGGAATGAAGCTTCTTGATTCCAGGGATATCTCCACTGCTATTCGAACTGACATTGATGATCGAAGGGTATATTCAGTTTCATATTCAATAAAAGGGAATGGTCGCTTTACCGGAGTAAGTGGTTCAATAAAACGCAAGCATGGACATGTTCTTAGCGGCATAAATGATATTCCCAACGTGCTTCCTGATGATGGGTATGAGTTCACAGCCTGGGAGCCAGATGCCCCCCATAATAAGGTTGTGGATTCTGACTTATCCTTTACAGCAGTTTGCACACCAATCCCTCAAGTAATCCCTGAAGAGCCATCATCTCCTTTACCTCCTGTAGAAGAAACAGTCTCAGAAGTCCCATCGTATAGTAATGTAAAATTTGACCCTGGTCTTCACGGAAAACTCAAAGGGGCTAGTGCAATGCAAGCAAAAAACGGTGCACCGATTGACCCTTCACTGATCCCATCTATAAAACCTAAGAGAGGTTTTGAGTTTATGGGATGGGACAAGGACACCGATATTCCCATTAATCAAGATACGACATTCAAAGCCCAATATAAAGAGATAAAACAAACAGGCTTTGGAGGATTCGGCGGATTTGGCCCAGGAGGATGGTTTGCTGGAGGTGGGTGCCTTAATTGGCTTATCGGGATACTGTTGACATTACTCCTTCTTTTCCTATTGTCCCTTCTCTTGAGAACATGCGTTTCCCATGAAGTCGTTACACCTTATCCGGTAACAACTGAAGAAGTAACTACATCAACTCCTGCTATTACTGGAAATGAAGGTGTTGTGACCGGCTCAATGCCGGCTCCTGTTGTTGAAGGCGAACTTGAGAAGACTACGGAGACGACCACTACGAATACGGAGGTAGATTATGAAGCGGTACGAGCCCTAATTCAAGAGTATCAGGAGAGAATCGAGGAATTAGTAAAGATGCTTCCAGAAAACGAGAAAAAGTAATGGAGAAAGCAAGATTTAACTTTGCATGGGTATTAGCCATCATTGCTTTGATAGCTTATTCCTATGTTAGTTTTATGGGACTTGTATATTGGCAAGTCTTTAATACTTTCACAAGTGCAGTAATTATCCTGACAATAGATGCACTAATAATCGCTTGTGTAGTGATGATGTGTAAAGCCAAACACACACGTTGGCTTCGGCTTGGTATAACAGGACAGATTCTCTTTGGACTGATAGCATTAATATTATTGTTGGGGTCATCTGTAATGTTCTCTCATTTTACTCGAATAGTTAACCAAAGAGATTTATTATCTGCCACATACCAAGCAGCAATTGACGATGCATCTACTTTGGATGATAAGTATCAGGAATATGTCCGAAACAGATGCGGCAACTATGAGGAGAATCTCGGTTTGCTTCAGCCGTCTTCAAAGGAATATAAACTTTTGTTTACTAATAGCCTTGCGCTAGGTATCTCTAAAAAAGATATTATTTCGAAGTGTAGCACGACCCTTAGCAATATGCTTCGTGGTAGTAATGAAAATGGAGACTTGCTTAGTAAAAGAGAAACCTGGTTAAAGAATGCTTCAGCAAGTGTATGGAATCTTAACTTACCTAGAAATATTAGGGATGTGAGCTCCTCAGTAAATCAATGGATTCAGAATTATCAAGAGTTAAGCTCTGTTCAATATACAGGGGAGATTGACATTGCTCCTTTTGAGGATATTTCATTTAATAATAATGCCAAAAAACTTCAGGATATCTGCACTGTTATTTCCGCACCGACTATTTTGGGCATATTGTTGGCTATACTATGCTTTGTCCTTATTCTTCTCCCTTGGATTATCACTCCTAAGAATATAGCATCCCTTGGAACAGATGATAAATACACGGTAGAGATGCCCGATGATGATGAATAACGCTATGGATAAAAGACAAAAAATACTCGATACGTGCAATGCTATTCCAGTAGCTAATCTTGTCAATTATCTAAATGAAGGTATTGTCACGCTTGCTGATCTTCAGGAAGCAGGATTAACTATGGAGAAGAAGGAGGAAATTCATTCTCATATTGCGACCAATGAAGTATTGATGTGGAAGAATGCGTGCAAGAAAGACACGCCTCAAGCATACGTCGATTTTCTAAATCTATTCCCCCAAGGGTCATATTCAGATCTATGTCGGCAAAGTTTATCTGAAAAGGAGGATTCTTGGTGGTCCGAGATTCAGTTAACTCCCACAGAAGAATCCATTGAGAGTTATCTTAGTGTTTTTCCTTACGGCCGATATGTTTCACAAGCGAAACAATTATTAGGAGATTTACCTTGGCTAGAAACGTGTAAAATTGGCACCGAGGCCGCATATCTGGCCTATAAAGATAAGTATCCCACTTTACACCAAGGTGAGATAAAAACTATCCTGAACAATTTCAGAGATGATCAAGATTGGAGCCATGCACAAAGCCTAAACACAACTGACGCATATAAGGAATATCTTCGACAGCATATTTTTGGGCGGCACAAAAAGGAAGCTAATCAGATTATTGAAGAACGCAGTCTTCATGATAATATGGTTGATGGTTTACGCCTGAACCAGAATGCATATAGTGCAGAAGAAATACAACGCGCCATTGCTGATAAGACTGTAACAGAGAGTGAAATCGCAGAGATACTTGGAGCGAAGTGGATTTCTGAAATAATGTGTTATACACGTCCAGCAGAACTGCCGATTTTTAATTATCCAGCATCACTTGACAAAGGACGAACGGAAGTGTATTTCTGGGGGACCCCTGCATCAGGAAAAACATGCACATTAGGTGCGGTTTTTAGTCGCGCATATTCAAAAGGGGTGATGAGGATTAGAGGTGGGGCAATCGAATATCTTGATGCCCTCAAAAACATCTTTAAGAAGGATGCTGTTAACAAGCTTCCGAATAGTACATCTAACACGTGTATCTATAACATGTCTGTAGATATAAAGGATGATAAGAAGCGCTCACATCCAGTTACCATGATTGATATTGCAGGAGAGATATTCAAATGTATCTATTATGATAGCCTCGGTCAATTGAACTCTGATGACGAAAGAAAGCGTATACTTGATACGACATTCAACTATCTTAAGGACAAGAAAAACAAAAAGATTATGTTCTTTGTTGTGGAGTACAACGGGCATGATCGGAAGTGGGATGATAATTCTCATCTAACCATGAGTGATTATCTTAACCAATGTGCTGAATACTTGAATGAGAAGAAGATAATAAGTTCATCTGTTAATGGTATTTATGTTCTAGTCACAAAGAGCGATATGATTCCTTGTGAGTACAAAGAGCAATCCCATAAGGCTGTTGAATACGTTGAAGAATACTTCAGAGGTTTTTGGGAAACCTTGAAAGATATCTGTGTTCATGCGGGCGTAAAAGATCTTAGGGTAATCCCGTTTTCTATTGGCAACGTCGTAGCAAAACAGCTTTGTGAGTTTGATGGTAAATATGCAAAATTAGTTCTTGATAGAATAATCGAGAAGAGTGATAGTACAGGTAACAGTCTTTTAGATTTCTTTAGAAGTTGAGAGTATGAGTAATATAACGGATTACATCAAGGTCGACCTTTATGGTCAGTATAATAATGATACCATACATGCGTATACCTATCCTGAGAAGATAACCAATCAACACCAGTTCTTCGGCACAACAGAATGGTTAGCACCGATCTCTGACCCTAGAGGTGTCTACCAATCCGTCTGTCGTGATGGCTCTTGTTATATGGTCTTTCGCCATCAACGTGGGTATTATTACTCATATATTGAACGTAATATCAACGATTCTAGAGGTGGCCTTGAGATGATTACGATTTATGTGCCGTCATCGTTTAAGGCTTCTGGAATAAGTATTCTTGCTGCACTTAAAGAGTTGAGGACACAATTGATTGGTAATAGGTCGATGGATGACCAATTGACCAAAACGGCTTTAAGTAGGATTAAACCTACTGAGGCATCCTTATTCCCGCAAAAAGTCGAGCAGAATCCCACTGGACAACCTGTCGTTGCCTATAGGACTTACAAGGACGAGATGGAACTTCAGGACATATTTGCTTTCCTCAAACAAAACGACTATGTTAATGTTGATAAGCTTGTCGTTGTTAAAGATGGCGTTGTAAGAGAAGGAACATCCATCCAGAAGATATCTCGGGAATTGAGAAAGTTTTATTCAATTGCTTCGCTACCGGATGCAATCCCTGATAAGAAAGAAGTAGTGCCCGGGGAGAGTTTAAGAATCGTTTATAAGAAAAACGGTTTCATGGATTTAGTGGATAGCTTTGAATTCAACCCTAATGAGAATTCGCGATTCCATGTTTATGGGAATGATGTAAGTCTCCTGTCACCTTCAGAACGACACCTTAAGTTTAGTAAGAGTATTGATATCGAAGTGGTCTCTTCAGATGGTCGTGTCATAAATCCCAAAACAGTTGAAGCCTCATTTGACGGAAGACCGGTAAAGAGATCAGAGCAGAATGGCCGATTATATGCATATGTTAATGAGGACGACATATATGAAGGGAGTCAAGCCGTTTTGCATGTCGCTGCTAAGAATTATGAAGACAAAGAAGTCATAGTTAGTCTTTCGAATGTGGAGAACCATCAGCGGGAAAGAGTTCAGTTATCCCCAAAAACTAGAATGATTAAAATGAGATTCAGTTTTGGGGACATAGAACATGAACAGTATAATACTCCAGTATATGATGTTCCCATTCCGCAAACGAATCCAATGCTTGATGATCTTTTCTTTCAGAAGAGTTTTTATGGATATGATGTATGGAAGAATTCTGAAGATGTATTCAATGTTAGTCTTCCATATATCGAGCGGCATAGAATAGATGCTCACAAGCATCACAAAGGACTGCCTAAATGGCTGAAGATACTTCTATTTTCACTTGCCGGAACAATTGTTGCCCTGAGTCTCTTTATTGCTGGATTGTTTGTAGGGAAAGGGTTAAGTAAGAAGGCTGCTCAATCACACCAGATTGTTAATGAAGCGGTCTATAGTACTCCACAACAAGGACAACCTGTTATTGATACGCTTAAAGTGGATGAGGTAACTGATACTACTAAGATTAGTAACGATCAAGATTTTACAGGAGAGTAATGGAAAAAAAGAATATCGTCAAATTATTATTAGTTCTAGTAGTCGCAGTAGGACTTATCTTTCTTGTGGTGAGCCAGTTCAATAGAGTGGGGACATCAGAAGGTAGTATCGATTATTATAACCTGGATAAAGAAATATCATCAAAGGTCGATTCTCTTCCATCGGCATGGAATTCTATTTCATATAATAGTATTCGTGAGATATTGTCTGATATTGATATAGCAAAGGGGATGTCTGCTCTAGATTCTCTTCAGGCCGATAATGCCCAGACTAAGGTTAAGGATGTTTTTTCAACTGCCTCGACCTCATATTTCTCTCACTCCACATGGAACGAAAAGGAATTAGAGCATATTAAAAGCATAGCCTCGTTCTTAAGAGATAACAAAATCTCCTCAATAGTTGATGGCTATTATGGCGCTAAGAGCATTATCTCCTCAAGTAGAAGTTGTGCAACTCAATCAGCGGTTGAGAACTGTATTTCAAAGGCGACAACTTATAACAAAGCTCCATGGACCAATTGCACCGAGATTAAAGACGGCCTTTCTTCGGTAAAGAAAACCGCACTTGATTCGTATACTTCGCGTAGTCTTATCCCGTTATGTAATAAGCTCGTTGACTTTAAAAAGAACTATACTTTTTTTGATGATTTCGATCGAGATTATCAGGTAGCCACATCGGGGAAGGCTTTTCTCTCAAAAATGGATTATAATAATTCATCATTTAACAGTAAGTACAGTTCTATTAACTATAACCAAGCCGCAAACGACTTAGATCCAAGATTCTGATGAGTAATAAATATTTTAATTTGTTTTTGATTGCCATTGCGTTATTGTGTGGTACCCCTATGATTCCTATGGGTATCTGTTATGCCTCTCCAGTAGACATGCCGATACCACAGAACATTGAATCGGCTATTAGACAAGCTCAAGCGAGATATGATAGTGGTAATGTTTCTGGAGCAGCAGAACTTCTGACTAGGATTTTGGAAAGATATCCTGATAACAAAGAAGCAAAGGCTCTTCTAGAAAAGTGCAAAGAAACGGAAAGAGATGACTATAATAATGCTGTTTCTAGTATGAGCGTTTCATCGCTTGAGGCATTCATAAAGAAGTATCCAGGGTCTTCTTATTCCGACAGAGTTCATCAGTTAATTGAAGATTTACCACTTTGGCTTGACGCATCTAAAGAAAACACTGTCGAGTCATATAACCGATATCTTTCAAATTCCACTCAACAAATCTATAAGGAAGAGGCGACGACTGCCATATCTGATCTCACCGCCGAAGCCGCATATCAGGTAGCGGTCGAAAAAAATACGATTAAAGCATACGAGGATTTTCGTTCTAGTTACCCGGGTAGTAAACGTGATAAAGACGCATCAAACAAGATTGCTCGTCTAATGGCAGACAAGTTTACGTCTCGTTCGACGTATACAGATAGAGCTAACGCTCTTTCTTACGCAATGAACGAAATGACTAGAGACTATGTTAGCAATAAGTTTAATGCTGCAACAGCAAAGAAAAATTCGGCATCTTCTAGCTCAACTTCATCTTCCAGTTCTAGTGTATCCACAACAAGTTCAAATTCCAGAATGAGTACAAATAAGTCAACGAAAGAGGATTGGGGGATTCGCTTTGGTATCAACGCCTCCATTGACTTTGGTATGTACTCTTTTTATGGCACAGATGAATGGTATGATGCATATCCATATTCTCTCGGTATAGCTGGACTAATCAGATTCGGAGATCAAAGGAAACCGCTGAATCTCATCACTGGAATTAGAGCTTTCATGTCAAATGAAAATACTAAATATAAAATCTGGGAAGATTATACCTCATATGATTATACCGCGAACAAGTCGGTTAATCAGATCTCTATACCGATTGAGCTTAATTGGAATTTCGTCTCCTCTGAGAATATTGGAATGTACCTTGGAATAGGTTATCATTATGGTATTCAGTTATCTCAAGCGATGAAAGCATCCTTTGGCGTAGCATGGACAAAAGGGGAGTGGAATGTATATTATCTTAAATATTTCAAAGGACCAATATACGAAGAAACGAGGTTTACACCTTACATAGGTACTAGCTATACATACTATTTTTAATGCATTATGAAAAAGAGTTTCAAAGACCTCATTAAAGGTATTGTGGCATCTTCTGTTGCCGCTATAGCGAGCACACACGGAGCTGAAGCGGCACCTCTTATTAAGTTTAATGAGAGCCCTGAAGATGAGATAAAAGAGGAGAAAGGGACTATTAATAAAGACCTAAGTTATAAGTTGATGCTTACTATTACTTCCGATGATGATTATTATTTATCAGGTCATCGCAGTCATAGTTCGCATCGTAGTCATAGCTCGCACCGTTCGAGTTCTTCTCACTCTTCACACTCATCTCATTATTCATCCTCTAGTACTACCCGCTCCTCAAGCACGACTCGTTCCTCTGGAACATCTTCATCTAGTTCTAGTGCTCGCTCGACAACCACTGGCACCACCTCTGGCTTATATTCTACAGGGACCTCTTTAGCCTCTCACTCTTATGGTTCTCGGACTATGACAAAGGATTTGTATGGTACAGATATTAAGACCGCTTCCGATCACCTTGTAAAACTCGGATATCTTAATACTAGTCAAGTGACAAAGAATACATCTGGCTTTGTATTGTTTAATGACGATATGGTAGAGGCGACGAAATCCTATGAAAGAGACAAAGGCCTTGCTGAGGATGGTAGTATCTCCATTGAGCTTGCGACAACACTCGCATCAGATGCATTGAATTACAGGGCATTGGGTAGTAGAGACTTAACTCTTGGGATGTCCGGAACGGATGTCTCTGAGATGAAAAATCTCCTTATTGAAAAAGGATATATAGAAGGGACTCCACTTGGCAGGTATGAATCTTCTACATTCAACACATCGTTACTTGAAGGCCTGAAATTATTCCTTAATGATATCGGACTAGAATGGGAAGATAAGGTTGATTCTCAGATCGTTCGTTTCTTAAAAAAGAAATACGATGATTGATATCCGTCAACAACAAAACGGTACTATAGAAGTTCTCGTTGATACGACAATCTATGATAATTGGGTAATAGACAAAGTGCTCTATTGGCTCTCGTCTGACTATCTCATTTTTCGTATGAATAATGAAAAGTCACATGTTCAGACAATTACCCTCTCTCTCAAGAAGGGTCATCCGGCTGTGGCCTATACAACTCTTAAAGAAAGAATAAGTAACGACTTCATCGACTACAAAAATCGTCAAACAATTGCTCGTGAAACCGCTAATATCCGGGACCTTTTATTTGCAAAAGCCTTTGCTAATAGCGACGACTTCGTAGAATTTACATTCCAGGATTAGGATGTATTACCTGTTGCCATTCCATTTCCAGCCTGTAGCAGGGAAGGAGATAGTCACAAATGACCTTGGTGACTATCTAGTCCTACCTCGTGGGAGTGTGCAGCGCATTGTAAATCGTGAGGTCTCTCCGGAAGAAGACTTATACAAAGACTTGCTGGCATCATTCGTCATTAGTGAGACTCCAGTCCCACATTTACTGGAAAACATGGCTACCAGATTGGCCACTAGAAAGAGTTTCCTTGACGGTTTTACTGCCCTTCATATCTTTGTCATGACACTCCGATGCAATCAGAATTGCATCTATTGCCAAGCGTCAAGTCGTGATAGCAGTCTTAATGGGTGCGATATGAAAGAGTCTGACTTAATGGCCGCTATTGACTTGATGTTCCAGTCTCCAGCTAAGCATCTGACTATGGAATTCCAAGGCGGAGAGCCCACGCTGGTAAGCGAACTGATTCAGAAAGGCATTTTGTATGCAGAACAAAAGAATCAGACAGAGTGCCGGCTTATGACTTATGTAATATGTTCCAATTGCGTCAATGTTAGTGACAACTTCCTGGATTTCTGCAAGCAGTACAATGTTGTTTTCTCAACCTCATTGGACGGTCCGGAATACCTCCACAATCATAATAGGGGGAAAACAGACAGTTATCAAAAAGTGATTGCCGGAATTGCCAAGGTCCGTGCAGCACTGGGTGTTGATAAAGTGTCGGCCCTAATGACCACCTCAGAAGGCTCTCTTCGTTATCCTCGTGAAATTATCGATGCTTATATAGAGAACGGCTTCCATAGCGTCTTTCTTCGCGCTTTGAACCCGTATGGTTTGGCTCGTGAGAATAACGATTGGCCGGCCTACTTCGATGCCTTTGTAGACTTCTATAAGCAGGCCTTGGAATATATCCTGGAGTTGAATAAACAGGGGGAGGGTTTTGTGGAAGAATTCACGGCTCTAATTCTTCGGAAGATACTGACTCCTTTCCCTATTGGTTTTGTTGATTTGCAGACGCCAGCTGGTATAATAAATGGTGTTATCGTTTATAACTATGATGGTTACGTCTATGCATCGGATGAGTCGAGGATGCTTGCTGAGAACAAAGACTTCACCTTCCGATTAGGAAAGATAAGTGACAAGTATGAGGATATTTTCTATGGTCGAAAGGCCCAGGAACTGTCCAGAATATGGGCTACCGAGTGCATCGCCGGATGCTCTGAGTGTGCTTATCAGAGTATCTGCGGAGCAGATCCTGTCAGGAATTACTCAACTCAAGGGGATGCCTATGGGTATAGACCAGACTCGACGATCTGCCGGAAGAATAAAGCCATTATTGAGTATATATTCAAATTGCTTGATGAGCGGACAGAAGAGGTTCTTCCTATTTTCATGAATTGGATTAGCGGCATAAGGTAATGAGAGATTCTTTCAGCATACTTTCCAACGATAACGCATTGTTTACCACGGCAATGTGTTCCAATCGTTGTCTGATGTGTTGCCAGCCGCCCTCTAAAAAGAATGACATTGACGCTCTATGGGCCAGGAATATCAAACTAATTGATACTGCTCCGAAAGAGCTCCCTTCAATTGGAATAACAGGAGGGGAGCCGACATTACTGGGAGAACGCTTCTTCGAGTTAATTCGCTATATTCGCGAGACACTTCTGGACACAGAGATTCATATCCTGTCCAATGGCCGAGCATTCGCGGACAAGGAGTTCACCCAGAAACTGGGGGAGATTGGTCCGGTAAAAATTCTTCTGGGAATTCCGCTTCATTCAGACAATCAGTTGGACCATGACCTTATCGCTGGTGTAAAGGGCGCCTACACGGAAACTCTCCTTGGCCTGTATAACCTGGCCAGATGGTCGTTCGATATTGAACTGAGGGTTGTCTTAACCAAACTGAATTACAAGCGTCTTCCTCAACTTGCTCACTTCATCTACAAAAATCTTCCGTTTGTGAGACATATCTCGTTGATGGGGCTGGAATATACGGGATACACAATCAGAAACGCAGAACAAGTATGGATTGATCCTGTAGATATGGCCGAGCCTTTGTGCGAATCGACATTGTTTCTGGCCTCCACAGGATTGGATGTCTCCATATTCAATCTCACCCAGTGTGTTCTTCCTGAATGTATCTGGCCCTTTGCCAGAAAATCTATTTCTGACTGGAAGAATCGCTTTGAGCCCTTTTGTGAAGGCTGCACTCTACGTTCCGAGTGTTGCGGCCTATTTGCGACATCAAAGAAACAAAGTCCTAACCTGCACCCGATATTATGAGATCATTCCTTTTATCTTGCTTGTTAGGGCTTGTTTCAACAGTCCTTTTGAACCAATCAGTTTTAGCTCAAAGTATATCTGTACGTCATGAGAACATCCCGTTTAATAAAGATAGTTACGAAATCCCTGCTCTTAAAGCCTCTGATAAGATTATTGTTTACGAAGGATTTACTCTGTCTTACAACCCAAAAAACCTGATTCCTAACTGGGTCGCTTATGAGTTGACATCTAATGAAGTTGATGGACCCTTCCCTCGCAGTAACGGATTTAGCATGGATCTGAACTACAAAGGGAAACAAGCGATGAGAGAAGATTACAGTAGTACAGGGTGGGATAAAGGCCATATGGCACCAGCCGCTGATATGAAATGGTCTCGTACTGCGATGTATGAAAGTTTTTTCCTGACCAATATCTGCCCTCAAGATCATGACTTCAACGGTAATGACTGGCTAACACTGGAAAAACTAGGCAGAGAATGGGCAAAGCGATTTGGAAGTATATATATCATTTGCGGTCCAATCGTTGGAAGTAATATCTATGGGACAATTGGTGATAATAAAGTCATAGTACCTGATGCTTTTTTTAAAGCATTCCTTGTCGTTCAAGATCACCGTTATCATGCTATTGCTTTCGTGATGCAAAATGAACCAACGCATCATAGAATCCAAGAATACGCTCTGACTGTTAATGAGCTAGAGGATATGATAGGCCTGGATCTGTTTCCTACTATTGATGATTCGATTGAGGAAATGATTGAATCTGATTTATATTTTAAATTCTGGAATTTATAGCGATATGGACAATGTGTTTTCAGACTGGGATTGGGATAATGCTCGGACCTCATTCGAGGTTTGGGAGGAGCCAGACGCCCTCATTCCCGAGGAGGATAGAGGTGTGACCCCAGAAAGTGAGAACAATAATGACATTAGCGTCGATGATATTAATAATCTGATATTTACTCTCGATGGGGGCCATGTAAGAGAAAAAGAACAGGAACTGCTTAATGGTATTATCCCTCATCATTATAAAGCGTCATCAGATATCTGGAACAGTTTTTATCTTCGTATCCCTAAACTTGACTCGGGTAAGGATTTCCTAAAAGAGAAAGAAGCGGTTCCAAGGCCGCAACAGTATGAAGTCAAGCAGTATCCAGTATCACGTCCTGTTTTTGAGGAAATTGAGAAGATTGTTGCAAAGGAAGCTGCATCCGTAATAAAATCCTTTAAATTTTGGCAGTTAAAATCGTTGCGCGATGATTATGTAGGCGATAATACGTATCCTCGCTATAAAGAGGCTGTACAAAAATGGGAATCTGATAAAGCCTATTTTGATAAGCAAGAATTAGAGAATCAAGCCGAGTTTAACGCAAAAGCTCAGGCTCATTATATTGAAACAATTCACGAAATTGAAGAGCGAGAACGTGCTTACCTGCATCCAAACCCTGCCGGAATCCAGAAACAAATTGAAAAGGACTTAAAAGAATTGTCATTACCATATGCTATAGCAATTGCATTCGCCTATTCTTCCGGTCATGCTTTTGTGGATGTGTTGTATTCAGATAGGTACGAGATCATCCCAAGTGAGTTTGTTACGCGAACAAGAACACAGACGGAAGAGAATCTTCGATATTTAGATGTTATTCTAGGCTGTGCATTTCAAATTGCAGCGACCACCTTCAATGCCTCTCAAGCTGTATTAAGTGTAAATGTCATCGGCCATGCGAAGTCCTTCTCAACTAGTGATTCGGCTATTTCAGATTCAAACCTTTATGCTGTCAGTTTTGATAGGGCAAGTTTTACACGCGACTTTTCAGTGATACGATACTTTTCACCATACGAGCGATTAACACATTATCTCCACTTGTTAGAGGTCTCAAAGAGATATATTATTACTCCTATCAAGGTAAAGAAAGCAAAGCGCCTAGATGCTTTATCTTTTACTACTTTACATGTGGAGCCTATCGAATCACTTGGAGAGGACGAAAATCGGCCGAGTATTAAATTAGATGACCGCTTTGAAGAAGCCGCGAAAATGGTCGTTGCTATGCAGCGGGCGTCTGCTTCAGAGCTTCAGCGGCGCTTGGGTATGGGCTTTTCAAAGACTGGTTATGTCTTAGATCAGCTAGAAACTGCCGGTATTGTTGGTCCTCAAGAAGGATCCCGTCCCAGACAAGTATATGTTTCGGACCTTAGAGAATTAGAAGGAATATTAAGATCGCTTAAGAAATAAGACTATGATATTACGGAAAAGAGTTTTTGAAATAATCGAACAATCAAAGGATGGCGATAAAGCTAGTCTTGTATATGATATAATCATGCTCGTAGCTATTACTGCAAGCATAATCCCTTTAATGTTCGTAGAAGATACGCATATATTTCGTATTATTGAACAAATAACCGTTGCCTTTTTTATATTGGACTATTTTCTTCGGTGGATTACAGCCGATTATAGACAAGGAAAAGGTGGCTGGTCGTTTGTCCTCTATCCTGTATCCGGATGGGCAATTATCGATTTGTTGTCTATTCTACCGGGCCTTAGTATTCTTGGAAAAGGATTCAAAATCTTCAGAATTACTCGTTTACTAAGAATCTTACGTCTTTTCAAGTTTATACGATATTCGAATAAGATTCAAGTACTTGGGAAGGTTATTCGCAAAGAGAAGGGTGTCCTTTTCACGGTATTAGGAATTGCAATCTTCTATGTGTTTCTCACGGCTCTTATTATGTTCAACGCTGAGCCACATGTTAATCCTATAACTGGTGCTGTGACTTTTGAAGATTTCTTTGATGCTCTATACTGGGCGACGGTTACCCTAACCACAGTAGGTTATGGAGATATGATTCCTGTTACCGACATTGGGCGTTTTGTCAGTATGCTGTCTTCACTGTTCGGTGTGGCCGTTATTGCTTTGCCATCGGGTGTTATTACAGCTAGTTATTTGGAAGAACTAAGGAGTTCTAGGCAAGAGAATACTCCAGAAGAATAGCGGACTTAATCAATCGCAATGTTAAAGTAAGCAGACACGAAATCCTTATCTTCCTCGGGCTTAGATCCATATTTGAAGCTTTTCGATAAGGCGCCTTTAATGTGCCTTTCTGTTTTGCCACATGAGATAGTCAAAACGTCAAGCTCTTCACATAACTTCCGGATATCAGAGTTTCCATTATTATATGCGGCAATAAGATCGAAAAATAGGACAAAAGCATAATTCGTCCTGTTTGGATCTGACAAATCATAAAACTTGCCATTTAAAAAATCATCGCGTATTGCAAAATAAGCTTCCTGAATGGCTTTATCTGCTGTACTGATCGCAGTACGTGAACTTATTTCTGTCTGGGGCCATGCTGGAAGAATAGAACCATCTTCTAACTTAATACTCGAAGGATTAACCTCTTTCCAGTCGTGCTTATCAAGGTAATGGAAGTTAGAGCCAGGAATCAAGACGGACCTTGATGCACGATTGTTGATATTACATATTATATAAAATGCCTTCTCAATATGTTCAATAGCATTGCTATCGCCGGAGATTATTTCTAATCTCAAACCAGATAATTCCGCAGCATAAAAATGATAATATGTCGTTGCTGGATTATAGCTATATCTTAAGTCAGGAGACCCATCTTTGCAAGTATGTAGCCATGTGGTGTGTGATTCATCAGCATCATTAGCGTTGAACCATGTCCCTTTTGATTCTAAATATGAACGCGTTTTGACTTCTATTTCATTATAGTTCAAAACGTGAACAGTTTGAACCCTACGCTCTTTGAGGCTTGACACAATCACGAATGAGGGATAGAAGTAAACACCCAAGTCCTTATTTTCGATAAACGGAACATTAACCACCTGTTCGTTTATCTTAATATTGCTAAAAGAGCGTGGGATAATTTTTAACTCGTTATGTTTTGAACTCCATATTCTAGCGCTATTAGTACTATCCAATAAAGAACAGAACGAATTAAACTCCGCAAGAGTAGTATTATCCTCAACTATACTTAACGACTCGAAAGAACTAGTGTAAGCGTTGATTTGTTCCGTTATTGCATTAATCTCTTCTGGGGAAGCTGATGCTTGTTTTAAGGAGAGGTAGTCAACCATTATTTCTCCTCTAACGTTCTTATTAAGAGTAGTTAATATTGAAATTGCGACTTCATTAGATTCTTTTTTGATTTGCTGAGCGATTGCATCTTGAGCCTTTTGCACCTCTTCCTCTATAGCAGATAAAAAGAAATCATTCTCTGTATTAATATGCTTGAAAATAGAATGAAGTCCCCATTGATTATTGACAATGACCCCTTTTTCGGATAAGATTCCAGCATAGGTTAGTTGTGTGGAAATATACCTCATTCTTTCATCACTCAATGAGTATCGCTGTTGAAAAACATCGGCTTTGAAACTCTTATGCTTAACCGCTTCTTTCGCTGCTTGTGTAAAGAGTGGATCAGCCTTAGAATCTTTCACTTTGCCAATATAAAGCCATTTGAAAAGATAAAAGAGGGCAAATACGACTATACCAATGCCCGCAGCAATAGCTATATACTTGAGAGCCATCACAACTATTGTAATAACTACCGCAAGAGCAACTAATCCGTCTGAACCACCTCGGGCCATAGAACAAAAAAAGCTAATGAAACAATACTAAGTGACTCTGAGAAAGCAATTATACTATCAAAGATTAAAGTATGCTGAAGCGAAGTCTTTATCTTCCTGAGGCTTTGTCACTTCTTCAAAACAATTGTTAAATGTCCGTTTAATATAACGTTCAGTCTTACCACATACAATTGTGAGGACATCAAGTTCTTTACAGAGTTTCTTAATGTCTGATTTTCCCATCGCGTATGCAGAAAAGAGGTCAAAAAAGAGCACAAAACCGTAATTTGTCTTTCCGGGGCTAGACAAATCATAATAAACACCATTAAAAAAGTCTCTTCGAATTTGAAGATATGATGATTGTATTTGAAGATCAGCCTTGTTTATATCACTCTTTGAATAAACGTACATATGCTCCCAATCAGGAAATGAAGAACTATCTGATAAGGTGATTTCTGAAGAATCCACCTCTTTCCAGTCATGATAGCCAAGATAATCAAATCCAGAGCCGTCATCTGGACTGAATGCTCTATTAGGATTTGATTTAGAATTAGGTATGTTAGATGTGATTGTGAACTTGATTTCGCCTAGAGAACGAGCAAACTTTTGAATAGTTGAATCTACAAGGGAGTCATCAAGGTTCTTAGGATCAATACTCTTAAAAACATACTGTGAAGTTAATGATATCTTGTGCGGGAAGAAAACGAACTTCTGATGTGGAATGAATTCTCCGGAAGAAACGACATTTGAATAGGTCTCTCGATCAAATATTACCGCATACAAATAATCATCTTTTAGGGTAGCTGTTTTATCATCAATTCGGAGAATATGTCCATAAATAGCAACAGCTTTAACTCTTGCAGAGATATTAAATGCGAGTGACGCGATTTTATATGAGACTCCACATACGGCCAAAACATAATCGTAATGAAGCTCTTTTTTTGTCTTATTGGAGACTGATAATCTGCCACTTTTTAGAATTGAGGCTTTTTCCTGCGGAATTATACTTTCATCAGGAAACTCTATGTCAAAGATTAACTGTCCCTTCTCACTATCAAAATCAAATGTAGTTGATACGTCAAAGGGCAACTCGAGTTCGGCCAGTAGCTTATCGGCTTCGTTAAGTATTACATTGTTTGATGGAGTAAGGAAAGCATCTATTTCCTTTTTCTTAGCATCGTACTCGGCTTGAGCTTTATCTTTAAAACTTTGCTCTTTGACATCTTCGGCTTTCTCAAATTCTGCTTTTTCCTGTTCCCATAACTTTGTAAATTCAGCGTGACGCTCTGACAAATGTGCTGTTATATACTCATTACACTTCTCCTTATCAGACCAAAATAGGAAAGTACGATACTGTTTACGAGCTTCTTTTGCAACCCTTGATCTACTTTCATCAAGAGTCGGCTTTGGAACATCGAACGAAGCGCGATCATATGTATCTATAACTAATTTCTCAAGTTGACGGTTTGCCTCCTCTATAGATCTCAATGGGGCTAAATCATCATGGATTGTAGTAAAGACTTCACTTTCTGCTTGAATTCTATAGTATTCACGCTGGGCACTTTCGTACGCGAGTTGTTTATTCCTCTCACGTTCATAACGATTAATAGATGCCCTTAAAGAAGAGGCTGTCCGACGAATATTAGTCGCAGTAAAGAGTGAGGCCATCGCTTTTTCTGTTTATAACTTTCAAAGTTATAGTTTTTTATACAAATGAACAACCAGAATAGGCATTCTTCACATTTAAGACTACTCTATTTGGATTCTAAATCTGAAAATAAAAAAGTAAAAGCGAAGTAGAAAAAGAAAGGTGACAATGGTCAACGGTGAAGAGCGTTATATAATACCCCCGGTCAGTTACCAGGGGTATCATTAACAATTGTTTCAATCACCAATTCCAAGCCCAATTCTCGGATAAGTGCTTTGACTTTTTTTCTGTTCTTGACAGAAAAATATTTCAGTACACCCTTATCTTTTTTATTCTTCATTCTAGCCATGGAGCGTTTGATCATAGTCTATCTTAACCTGCCATAGTGATGATGGACGTCTTCAACAACGTGTTCAACCTCCTTGGCGGCCTGTTCTTTACGCTCATAATTAGGCTGCTTACTTTCGACCGCAGCAGGACGGAACTGGGAATAGTCCGCCTTCTCACCCTTATCCATTTCCTGCTGGATGGCTTCGAGGCGCTGGGCAATCAAGCCGGAGCTGCGTCTGACGTCGCCGAGCACGCTCTTCAAGTATTCCGGCCCCTGCTGAAGGGAACCGAGCCAGGACTTCAGGTATTGGGCGCTGTCACTCTTGATGTGCTTGCTCATCCCATATTGGCTTGAGATCACGGCCGCCGACAACTCAGCAATCAGTTCCTCACGCGCGTATTCAGGTGAGCCGAAGGGATTCCCGCCCAGATGACGTGCCAGACGACTGTCCGCTCCGGTGGCATGGGCGCACTCGTGGAGCGTGTTCGTGGCGAAAGCCTCGCCGTCGACGAACTGCTCGCGTTTCGGGACGACAATGTGGTCATTGGCAGGGGAGTAGTAGGCCTTGTCGCCTTTGACCTGGTTGATGGGGCAGAAGAAGAGGTTCTCGTCGATCATCAGGTCGATGGCCGGATGGCTCTTGAGGTCGCCCTGCTGCCGACTCTGACCGGCCGCCAGGGCCTTGAGCTTCGCGTACATCTCCGGACGGGTCAGTTCGAGGTTCGTCTGGGCCGCGATGTTGAACACGTTGTAGACCTGGAGCTTCGGATAGACCTTGTACTTGGCCTGGTCCTCCTTGGAGAGGAGCCGGTAGTCGTCGTAGGGGATGCGCTCCTTCGTCTCCGGATTCACGACGGTGAAGGTCGTGAGGAAGACCGGGAAAGACTTCTCGCCCTTGTTGACGGTCACCATCGGGAGCTTATGCCCCTGTTTGTCCCGGGCCTGGAAGACGTTGCCGTTCCCGTCCTTCACGTAATTCAGGTTGGTGATGCGGTCGAAGGTCCCCCAGACGGGGATCTCGTAGCCCATCTTCTCAGCCTGGAGCATCAGCATGAGAGAGTTGCCGCCGTTGTAGTGACGTCCGGACAGGTTCTGGGGAGGCTGGGTGGCACCCGGTGTGAACCAGGGCTTCTTCCAGTCTCCCTGAAGCGTCTGGATCTTCTCGATCATCAGCTCCGTGAAGCGGAGAAGGGCCTTGTCGGCCGCAGACTGTCCATTGTTATGAAATTTGTTTTCAGATGCCATGGCTGTCATTGTCTACTGATTCTTTTAACCAACGGGATATTGATTCCGTACGACAATTAATAGAGATACTATCATTGTAGATCTGAAGCTCCAACTTGCCTTCGACGTTGATACCAACACGCGGACCGAGCCAATCAGGACACTCTTCCATGAAATCAAGAAAACGCACCCAGATGTAAGAGTAGTGTAGCTTATCAATTCTCTCAGAGCTGAATGCATCGAAAGTGCGAAATCCTCCATTCTTTCCTTCATGCTCAATAACCCCTTTACTCCCAACCGTTCCACGGAATTGCATTTTCCCTTTTACAGAATCATTCTCATTTGTCTTGTTACGTATTTTTTCCGCAGAAAGATTGAGATAAGTCTTATCTCCCAACCGCTTGAAAGTCATTATACCAACAACTTCAACTCGGTCCCCAGTAGACAAGTCAAGTATTACATCATCATCCCCATTGCTGGCGACACTAATGTCTATCTTTTTTGATACTTGTCTATCCTTCATGTAAACACTCATTGCAAAGGTGAAGAAGGAGTTCCCACCTTTTACTGTTTTGATTTCGACAGGACGACTCACTGTCCCAACTACATTTACATTGCATCTAATCATGATCTTGTACGTTTTATTGGATTGTTGTTCATGGAATTCATCGCATTCTCGAAGTTCTGCGAAGCGAGGGCGTTCGCCTGCGCGACGGAGGCCTGCTGGGCAGGAGCCTCCTGCTGCACCTGCTGGACGTTACCCATATTGTCGATCTGGATGGCCATCGCCATCAAGGAGGCGAAGAGGGTGCTGGCGATCTCTACGATAGGATCGGCGGCAGGGTAGCCGCCACCCGCACCGAGCAGCCCGAAGAAGTTCTTCCACGGGTCGCCCTCCTGCTCTCCGGAGACAATGGTGTTGAAGTAGTCCTTGTCCTTGGGCTCCTTCTGCTTCGCCACTTCCTGCTGCTCGGCGGGTTTCTCCTCTGCCGGAGCCGCAGCAGCGGGCTGTTCGCCCAGGACGGCCTTGGAGTTGGCGGCCAGGTCGGCCGTGGTGGTGACAGGGGAGAGCGTGCTCTGCCAGCCCTTCTCCTGCATCACCTGGCGGTCGTACTTGTCCAGTCCGTGTTGCCGGATGAGGCTCTGGAGGCTCGACGCATACTGCTGGCTGGAGGCATAGCCGTCCGCCTGCAGCCCGCGCGTCCAGCCGACATAATCGTCCGGGGAGAGCTCGAAGAGGTTCGCGTAGCGCTTGTTGCCCCGAAGGAAGAGCGAATGATGCTCGTAGCTGTCGGCAACGGAGGCATACTGGCAGAACTTCTCGTTCGGCTTGTCGTCCGTATACACGAGGTAACGGCCGCCGCCCTCCACCCAGGACTTGGTAGCCTTGATTCCGAAATGGTTATTTCCCTTGCGGGACAGTTCGCTCTGCCCGCTGGCGCTCTCCAGTATGCCCTGGGCGAGCGTGACGGAAGCAGGGATGCCGTACTTGCGCATCTGCTCCATCGCCGCCTCGGCGTACCTGTCCACATAGTCACTTGCCTTGCTCATCGTTCTCTGTATCGATATCCTGTTCAGTTTCGGGGCCGGGTGGTCGTTCCCGGCCTGTAGGGGACTGACGGCCAATATCATGGCAGCCAGTCCCGTGAGGAGGAGCCTAGCGATGGAAACCACGGCTGCGTTCCTCCTCTTGCTGGTCCTGGGCGATGCCGCCCGCAATGACTGCGGCGACAACGCTCGTTTCGGCTTTCGTGAGCGCCTCCTTCGCCTTCTCCTCGCGTTCCTCCTTGGCCTTCTGCTCCGGGGAGTTCTGGCGTTTCTCCTCTTCCTGTTCCTTCTGTTCCTGCTTCTCCTCGGTCTCTTTCTTCTGCCTCAGAAGGTCGGCAAAGAGGGTGGCGGCGAGATTGCGCTTGTACGCCTCCTTGTCCTCAGCCAGCCAAAGGCGCTGGTATTGGGAAGGCGTTATCTCGCGGGACTGGGGTTTTTCCATCCCGTCGGCCTCAAGGAAGATCTTGATCTTGCGCTTATCATCGGTGCCCGGCTCGCCCTTGCTCTGGATGATGCTCACGCGCTTGATGGCGGAGAGGTCGACATCCTTCTCACGGGTCGTGAAGAGGTCGGCCTTCATCTCCGGATGGGCGGACGCAAGGGCGTAGTATTTCTGCACAAGCTCCTGACGGACCTTCCCGTCCTTGTCTCCGCCGTTGCGCATCGCGTTGAAGAAACGACCGAGGTCGGCCTTGTCCGGATACATGGCGAAGCCCTTCTCGCCTTCGGGGCGTATGAACATCGCCCATTTGCCCTCGTCATCCTGGAGCATCGACAGCTTCGCGCTCACGGTCTCGGAGGGTTTTTCCTCACGGACCTCGATGGGACGGAGCTCGACCTTCTCGCCGCGTTCAGCCTTATAGATCATCGACACGGCCCTGTTCACGTCCGCCTCGATGCCGTCCATGAAACGTGGGTTCTCCTCCCGGGATTTCTTCCAGCCGTCCACAAGCTTGGCGCTCTCCGGAGAGAGCCTGGCCGGGAGTCCGAGCTGGTTCATCTTCACCGCCGATGCGAGCTCCACGACCAGTCGTTCGCGGTCGCGGTGTACCTCAGCGGGGCTGCGGAGTCCGTCCACGGCCGTTCCCGGACGGTCCATGCGACCGGGATGTCCCGTCGCCGTCACGACCTGCCGGAAGGCGTCCTGAACGTAGGATGCGTAGTCTGGGTAGTGCTTCTGCGCAGGAAGGTGGATGATGTCCTTACCGGAGTCGTAATGCGCCATGCCGGTCCCGTCCTTGCGGATCGGGACAAGGTTCTCGCTGAGCTTGTCCAGCAGGAGGTTCACGTCGATCCTCGTCCGCTTGTCATCCTTCACGCCACGGTCCTGGGCCGTCCCGTGCTCCTTCACGGCCGTCTCGAAGGCCTCCCTGTCGGAGAGCGGGAGCGTCGTCTGCTCGATGTTGAAGAGCGTCCGGACCTGACGGTCGCGGACAGGGGAGTAGTCAGCCTTCTGCTCCGGAGAGAGCGCGTCGTACTCCTTCTTCGTGATGGTCTGGCTTTCGTCGGACTTGCTGCGGTACTCGTTCCAGCGGTACCAGATGAAGGGAACTCCCTTTTCACCGGTCTGCACGCTGTCGCCGTTCTGCTTCGCCTTGGGGTAAGGCGTGTACAGGTTCGTCCGGTAGCGGCCACGGTCGCTGTGGAGCGCAAGGATGAGGGCGTTGAAGGCCGATACCCCCGTGTCGCGGGGATACAGCCTCGGAGCCGTCTTGCCTGCTTGGTTGAGAAGGAACCCGCCTTCCTCGCGGGCCCGTTCGAGGGCTTCGGCCAGTAATTCTTTCTGGCGCTGAGCCGCATGCTGTTCTGATTGATTCTTGTCTGCCATATCGTAGTCTTGTTGTGGTTGTCTTTCATCGCTGCGTAATGCCTCTTGATTCGGTACGTGATTCCTGTTCGAAGCGCTCCTGCGCCTCGTTCATCTGCTGCAGGCGGTCGCACTTCTCGAGGACAGCATTGGCGAGCTTTCCCAGGGGGAGTGCTCCCTGGTTATAGGCGTCGATCACCTTCTCAGGAAGGGCTATAGTGACGGGGATGCCGTCCAGGGTCGCTATGAGCGTGTTTCCCCGGACCTGCGCGTCACGGATGCGCGGATCCATCTGCTCGTCCTCATACTGGAGGTAACGCACCTGCAGGACGGACTGCTGCTGCATCCCTTCCTGCCTGGCGAGCTGCTCATGGCCGGCCTTGTTGAGAAGGTTCGCCCCGCCAAGGCCGATGAGGGTCATCTTCAGTAGCGGGTTTTTCACGAAGAGACCTGCCATGATGCTGGCAATCGGCACCAGGTTGTCCCTGATTCCGAGGCTCTGCTTCTTGCCGGTGAACATCCCGAGGAGCATGTCCGGAAGCATCGCGAGGATATACCCCGCATTGCGTCCGATGTCACCCAGTCCGTTAAGGCCCAGTCCCGTGAGGATGCCCTGCCAGCCGCCCGTGTTCGTCCGCTGCGGAGAGGCCTGCAGTTGCGGTGTTGCGGCTTCCGGGGCAACTTCTTTCCCTAGGGCAGATTCCTCATTTTTCCCTTGGGACTCGACTGCTTTTTGCCCCTCTTTTCCCTTTTCTTCCCCTTCTTCTTTCCCTTCCGGAGCAGGTTCCTGGACGGGTTTGGTTTCGGGTGCCTCACTGACCGCAGGATCCTGCTTCTTTGTGTTCGCATCGATCCATTCCTGCTCGTGGCCGGGCGCGATGACCTTCGGGACATCCTTCCGCTGCTGGGCGTCCACCGTGTCTATGACCGCGTTGAGCGCGAGGTCGGCGCCGACGAACTTCAGTCCGCTGGCCACGCCGCCTCCCATTCCTCCGAACGCCATGAAATCCGCTGCGGCACCCAGGCCCCAGCCGATTCCCTTTTCCACTTTGGAAGGGTTGTACATCTCTTCCGCCCGTTCCTCGATCTCCCTCTGGAGGGGAGTCTTCCGTGCCTCTTCCGGAAGGGAGAAGAGGGAGTTGCCGGCGGCCTTGCGAAGGATGTAATCGATGGATGACTGAGGAACCTGATCCCTGGCCATCTTGTCAATCATCATCTCTTCGAGCTGAGGGGTGACAGTGATCCCTTCCTTCCGGAGTTCAGCCTTCACCATCTCGACATAGTCCTCCACGGTCTTGGAGTTCCATTCACCCGTGACCTTGAGCGAATCCAGGGCGATGGCCTGGGATGCCATCCCGCCGTCAGGACCGGATATCCCGGACAGGATATAGGCAGGGGAGCGCATGAAGCGCTTGGTCTCCTCGGCCTGGCGGCTCCGGAGATCCTGCATCACCCTGTCCATGATGGGTTCGACCTTC